>Ga0268280_1000129_pt1 | contig 72237 bp, 56 predicted proteins | sample saktaG_9_FD_190139 | JGI IMG/M metagenome (GOLD analysis project Ga0268280, IMG submission 190139) | Saline water microbial communities from Sakinaw Lake, British Columbia, Canada - sak_2011_5_24_40m | ecosystem: Environmental > Aquatic > Non-marine Saline and Alkaline > Saline ...
GGAGCGTGACGAGTGCGAAGCGATCGGTGTCTGGAGAAAACAGCTCGGCGCTCTTGAAGTCCCTCCAAAAGTCCGCGATCGCTTTCTTGCACTCGTCATCAGCCGCACTGACTGTAAAAGTCCGCTTCACCTGACCGGCCAGCTTGCGTTGGCATCCGGCACCGTTCTGACCGATGATCAGAAAATCGTCCGTATGCCATCCGATATGCTCGGTCTGCAGGTGGACCGCCACTACCGAACAGTCGATCAAGATCGGCGGTATGCCCCCAACGAGCAAGTGGGCGAGCCAGTAGGCATCAACGTGCTGCTCGAAGAACGTGCCCGCTCCTCCCGTGGAGCTGGGACTCGAGACGCAGCCTGCATCTGGAAGGCCTGTCAATAAGTCATCATTCTGGTGCACAGTCATTGCCTCAGTTTTCTCACTAAATAGGCTCCGTCGATTGCAGTCATGAGTCTGCTCGCGCATGGATAATCTTGAATTTCAGCCGCCGCAGGCAGTCGGCTGGAACAAGAGGGTATGCGTCGCTGGTTGCCCAGGCGCCGCGTGAAGCCAAAGTTCAATTGGGGGCGAGCCTTCTAGTATAGAGTGTGCCGCCCGCCGAACGCGTTCGGCGGCGGCTTCGACCTCGTAGCCGAAAAGTAAGTAGATAGCTCGCTGATAGCCGACTTTCCTTAAAAACAGACCGAGAGTATAGAGGTCCTTCTTGATGCCTTGGGCCTTTGCCATGGGTGATTTCACTTCGATGATTGCGTGGTTTCCGCTCATGTGACCAGGCTTATGGACAAGAAGGTCAGGCTTAGCGTAATCGGCACCCATTTCTCTCAAAATCGGGTGAGCTGACTTGTCGGGTTCGCCATTCAAGTAGAAATCAGTTTCGGTGGGCCACAGGCAACGGAGTTGGTGGTAGAGCTCATAGCAGTAGACACGCTCTCGATAGACAGGATTACCACCGTCGATCTGCAGATAAAAGTAGGGCTGCGGAACCCGCCGCGTTGCCTCCTCGAGAAGCCCACTAAGTTCACGCATGTGGTTCGCTACGACGTACAGCTAGTCGTACTCCGTAGTTCTTCTTATATTGTGGTTGCTGCGGTTGCGGCACTCCTTTTGACGCAGCGTGCCGCTCTTTCGCCGGATTACGCTGCGCCACATGCCTGTCAAGCAGCATAAGCAGGTCTTCAAACATACTATCCGTCTTGCGCATGGTAAGGCAGTGCTGTTATCTTTCTCTTTTCGCTGCGGCTCCAGGACGACCGGAGCCCAGCCTGACGCAAACATCATAGCATTGTGCGCCGGCTGTTTCAAATGCGATCGGCGCGGCCGGCATGCGTCACCACAGACGACATTTTCTGTGGTCTGCAATCAACCACGGATTGCACGGATGCCACGGATTAGGCATCCCGCACAAGAGTAAACGCATCACACAATCTGCCCTTGTGTTTCTGTGATTTACTTCATTGGGGACGCGCACTAGGAGGACGCCTACGCCTGCACAAGAAATTAAAAAATATTGCGCTCAACATGGCTGGTTCTGGCACTATATCCGTATAGGATATGTACGCCGACACCTTGTCGCCTGCAAACATGAAGGATCCTCCTGCATACAATCGACCTGCTACATTATCTACACCAAGTGCATATACATAAGAGTCCATGCCCGCACCTATGTTAGTCCACTCGCTGCCATTCCATTTGGCAACATTATTGGCGCTTACGCCACCCGCCGTTCTAAACATTCCACCAGCGTAGATATTGTCTGACTCATCCACAGCAAGCGCAAATATGTCAGCATAATTAAATCCCTGCATGCCTTCACCGAGATTCGTCCACATAGTGCCATTCCATTTGGCGATATTAGTTGCCGGTGTGCCACCTGCGTAATAGAAAATACCGCCTGCGAAAATGTTATCCTCACTGTCAACGGCAAGAGCTCGCACTATTGCACCAAATCCCTGTATGCCAGAACCAAGATTGTTCCAGTTAGTACCATTCCACTTAGCGATAGAGTTCGCCGTGACCCCCCCCACATTGGTAAAACCCCCTGCTGCATAAACATTACCCATACTATCTACGGCAAGCGCAGACACATAAGAAGAAAAATAATCAAATACTATATTCGCCATATTAGTCCATGAAGTGCCATTCCATTTAGCGATGGACGATCCTCCTGCATAAAGGTTCCCCATGCGGTCTACGGCAAGCGCAGCACGTGTCATGCCTGAGCCGAGATTAGTCCATGAAGTGCCATTCCATTTGGCGATGAAATTTCCGCTCGCGTATACATTGGAGCCATATACAGCAAGCTGTACAGAATAAGAATCCATACCCGAGCCGAGATTGGCCCAGCTGCTGCCGTTCCATTTCGCAATTCTATTGGCTGATTTGTCGCCCGCTCTTGTGAACCATCCTCCTGCATAAATATTACCAGTGCCGTCCACGGCAAGTCCATGGACCTCTCTTTCCATACCATAAGGCCCCGATCCGAGACATGAGAATCTGCTGCCGTCCCATTTTGCAATGTTCTCGGCTAGAGTGCCGGCCGCCCTTAAGAAACTACCAGCAACGTAAATGTTGCTCTTGCTGTATTGTGCTAGCGCGTGAACTCTGTTATCAAGTCCTTCAATTCCTGTGGTAAGATTTGTCCAGGTGTTTCCGTTCCACTTGGCAATGTTACTTACCGCCATTCCCCCCGAACTATCGAAGCTACCACCGGCATATAAATTACCCAAACCGTCAAATGTGAGCGCAACCACACCATCGTCGCTACCTCCTGTCAAGCCTGCACCGAGATTCGTCCACGTGCTTCCGTTCCATTTTGCTATATAATTAGCTGAGATGCTGCCGGCACTGCTGAACTTACCGCCTGCGTAGACATTGCTCTTGCTGTCCACTGCAACTGAAAATACATATGGTTCATCTCCTCCCATTCCAGAACCGAGATTGGTCCAGTTGGTGCCATTCCATTTTGCGACCCCCCATTGTGCGACACCGCCCCCGATTTCGCAATATCCTGCCGCATAAAGATTTCCGGCGGCGTCAACGGCAAGGGAATATGCATGTACGGCACCAAGATTTGTCCATGTGGTTCCATTCCACTTTGCGACATAGTTATACGCGCTGCCCGCATATAAATTTCCCGCCTTGTCCACCGCAAGTGCATCGGCGCCACCAATTCCGGAAGCTAGATTTGTCCACATTGAGCCATTCCATTTCGCTATACCATTTACCCACACACCGCCTGCTCCGTAAAATTTACCTCCCGCATAAAGATTGCCGGCACCGTCCATGGCAAGTGCATAAACCCAATTGTCCATTCCAGAGCCGACATTAGTCCAGTTGGTGCCATTCCATTTTGCGATGCAGTTTGCAGGAATATTGCCTATAATATTAAAAGCGCCACCCGCATAAAGTGTGCCGTTAGATGCCGAAACCAGAGCATACACAGTTTCGTCAGCGCCGGGCCAACCTCCCATGCTATGCCATTCCGCATTGTTGTTAGTTGATGTTTTGAGTTGTGCGCGCGCTGGCAAGACATTACCAGACACGAGTGCGCCGAACATCATGAAACTGAAAATGGCAAGAATAGTACAATATTGCTGCGTGAAATATTGCTTCATATAATGTCTCCTTAGTTTACCAGCATAATCCGTTAGACCACGAGAAATACTTATATAAAAAAATTATGATCTATGCGTTTATCGCCGACTGTGCCTCTTCAAATATCTCTTTCGCTACCACTTCATTGGCGGCTTCTTGTTCCTGAACAGTGGGCGTTTTCAGCTTGTCGAGCCATGTTATCATATATTGACTGGCCAGGTTGCTCACCGCTTCATATGTCAGTCCGCTCGTTCTGGTCGCACAGATGATTACTTTGCAGCCAAGCTCTACAAAACGCTTCAGGCTCTTGCTCAGTCTGCTGTTTGGATCACCTTGACTTTCAATACCTAAGTTGGTGCCCTTGATGGTCATTATAATAGTGATGTCAGCGCCAACAAAAAGTTCTTCAACACTTGCCCTCGGATACGCTTCTTTTAGAAGATGGTATGCCTTCTTGATAGTGACACTCTTACCGCAGTTGGCAACGCCCCGCAATGCAATTAATGTTCTCATGGAACTTCCTGTTTTGCTGACGAATAAGGGAGGTGGTCAGACGCTGCGGCTCGCGTTATACATGACCATGGTGGCTGCGGTAGGTTGTACCACATGGTTAGGCCTCCCCAAATTTACCAAAGGCCTTGCATAGCCGCCGGACTCCCTCGGTTGCAAAGAATGTCTGATGAGATTCCCAAATCAGTCCGATCTCCAGGCGCTGGAGCAACTCCGCAATATCCTCCGATGTGTTCTTGGGCAATAAGACCGCCAAAGAAATTGTCTTTTCTTGTCCTTTCCACCCAATAAACCTGTAATCAAAGAGTTGGCCGATGGCCTCTCTTATTTGATGTCGCCCAAGAGTGCCTTCGGCAGAACTCTTGGCCTCGATGAGGAGCGCGCCGTTTTGATCCGGAAGGCGAACCAGCACATCGAATCTATCTTCATCAGGTTCAATTCGAAGAACGTTTCTGCAGAAAACGGAAAAATGATTGACCAAGCGGTTGTGGACTTTTCCAATTTCGATCCAGGCTTCAGCTTGTTGGCGAGTCGAAGTCTCCTCATCTTTCTGTGCAACATTTCTGAATTCAGAACCGGCTGGTGAACCCGTATCCCGCAGAGCGGTTTTATCCTCCAGCATGCCTTCATGTTTTATTGAGCCAGCAGAAGGACGAGCATCTGTCAGTCGCAGCTCGATAATTGCAAGCAGTTCGCTGAGCTTCCGCGCTTCTTCTTCTGAGATAGGATACGGGCCTTGGCGCATGTTCCATTGCGATTTTTTATGTAGAATCTGCCTGATCTCGGACAAGTCGATACCGTCCTTTGGCGGTACCCAATTCGTTAATTTGACAATTCGGGACTCGATCCACTGTCGCTTTCGATGATCCTTAAATCGTTTTGGCTTATCGGGTATTCGATCCGTCAGAACACCAGCGGCAAAAATCCTTTTTGCGCCAGTCAAGTTCGGATTGCCAGGCCGCTTCGCAGTTTCATAAAAGAGAATCAAAGATCCCGCAGGGATTTTGTCCACTCGATCCTTCTTCCTTGGGTGCACCCACAATCTGTATTCGGGCTCGCGCACACGACCCTTCGTCGGCCAATATAGTTCGATTCTATGCTCCATGGTTCCACCTCGATGATTTATTCCATATGTCTGCCATTTTAGCAGGCTTAGCGCTTCAATAATATCACAACGCCTTGCTCTTGTCAATTCACCTTGGGAGATTCAGCTTGGGAGATTTGTCAGTAACCAACAATTTAAGGTTGGGAAGCTCATCACGATAGGTGCGCTGCCACCAAACACCGAACACTTCTGCTTTTCTACAGAAATTGCATCCGAGTCCATCGGCGTGCGTCTGCGGATAAAAATCTCTGTTCTTTTGCCGCTGCCTGCCTGCGTCAAGTTTCAAGGATCGAGTTTCAAGCCTTCATTGCCGGCTTGCTTCTTGCGCTCGCGGATGCGCAGTTTGGGCGGCTCGATCACAATCGTTGTGTGCGGCGCGACCGATTCGGTCAGCCAGGTATTGCCGCCGATGACCGAGCCCTGGCCAATCGTAATGTCGCCCAGAATCGTCGCACCGGCATAAATGATGACGTCGTCCTCAAGCGTCGGATGACGCTTCTTGCCGCGAATTTCGCGCGCGTCATCCGGAAACGATTTCGCGCCCAGCGTCACGCCTTGATACAGTTTGACATTGCGGCCGATCACGGACGTTTCGCCGATGACCACGCCGGTGCCGTGATCAATGAAGAACGACTCACCGATCTGCGCGCCGGGATGAATGTCAATGCCGGTCTGGTGATGCGCGTATTCCGTCATGATGCGCGGCAGCAACGGCACGCGATATTCGTAAAGAATGTGCGCCAGGCGCTGGACAGCGATGGCCAGCACGCCGGGATAGCAACCAATGGCCTCTTCGTGCGAATAGCAGGCTGGGTCGCCGCGGAAGGCCGCGTCCACGTCGGTTTTCAATACGCGGCGCACGTCCGGCAAGCGCTCGATCATCCACGTCGCGCAGCGCACGGCTTTCTCCGCGCAGTGGCCTTCCTGACAGACGGGGGCGCGCTTGCAGGCATAGCACAAACTGCGCTCGATCTGTTCGGTCAGGCGCGCATGCAGTTCGATGACGCGGTGCCCGGTGATATGCCGGAAATTCTGACTGGTCAAGCGCTCCGAGCCGAAGAAGCCGGGGAAGACCAACGCCAGCAGCTCGCCGGCGATCTCAATCACATCGCGGCGGTGCGGCAGATTCAGCCCGTCAATGTGATTGATCCCGCCCAGGGTGGTGTAGCTCTCAATCAATTGTTGAATCAAAGGCTCAAGGTCGGTGTTCATGGCGTTTCCTTGACAGAGATGGAGAGAACCTTGCGCGCGCGCAAGGTGGCAACGAGGCGCGCGACTGCGTCCTCAAGGGTAATTTCGGCAACCGGCAGCGTCAGTGCCGGCGCGCCCGGCGGATCATACGGCGCCGTCACGCCGGGGAAATTCTCGAGCTGGCCCGCGCGCGCTTTGGCATACAAGCCGGACGTGTCGCGCTGCGCGCACCAGTCCAGCGGCGCATTGACAAACACCTCGATAAAGCGCTTGCTGCCGACAATCTCGGCGATCTGCGCGCGCTGCGCCGCGTCGGGCGAGGCAAACGCGCAGAGCACAATGATCCCGTTGGCGTTCAGTAATTTTGCCACTTCGGCGACGCGCCGCAAATGTTCGGCGCGGCCGGCGGCGCTGAAATCCAGATCACGGGTCAACCCAAGGCGGACGTTTTCGCCATCCAGCACGACGCAGGTCGCGCCGAGATCGAACAGGCGGCGTTCGAGCGCATAGGCGATGGCCGTCTTGCCCGCGCCGACCAGGCCGGTCAACCAAATCGTTGCGGGCTGCTGGCCGAGCTGGCGTGCGCGCTCCGCCGGCGTGATCGAGCCGGTGTGCGCGTGCATCTCCGCGGCGGTCGCGCTGGACGCAGTCTGCGACGGCAACCGCCCAGCCGGCTCGCGGGCAATGATCATGCCGGCGCCGACGGTCGCGTTGCTGGTCGCGTCAATAATGATGAACGAGCCGGTCTCGCGATTGCGCTGATAGGCGTCGACAAAGAGCGGCTTGGTCGCCGTAAACACGACGCGCCCGATTTCGTTCAAGGTCAGCGGCGCGGCTGGCATGCGCTGCAAGGTGTTGACATCGGTGCGATAGCGCACTTCATCAATGCGGGCGCGCAGTGTTTGTGTGGTGTGCTTCAACCAATACGGCTTGGCCGGGTCGAGCGGCTGATCGCCCATCCAGACCACCATCGCCTCAAAATGCCGTTCCACCTGTGGCAGATTGTGGCGATGGACCAGCATGTCGCCGCGGCTGATATCGCGTTCGTCTTCAAGCACGACGGTGACGGCCATCGGCGGGTAAGCCTCGGGCACCTCGCCGTCGTAGGTGACCAGCGCTTTGACGCGGCTGACCTGCTGCGATGGCAGCGCTAGAATTTCATCGCCAATGCGGATCACGCCCGAGGCGACCGTGCCGGCATAGCCGCGGAAATCCATGTGCGGGCGCACCACATATTGCACCGGAAAGCGCAGGTCCACCAGATTGCGGTCGCTGCCGATGTAGACCGACTCGAGCAGTTCCAGCAGAGATTCGCCATTATACCACGGCATGTTGGTGCTGCGCGCGACGACGTTGTCGCCTTTCAGCGCGCTCAGCGGCACAAAGCGCAAGTCGGGAATCGCCAGGCGCTGGGCGAAATCACTGAAGGTGTCGCGAATCGCGTTGTACACGTCTTCACGATATTCGACCGCGTCCATTTTATTGATGGCGACCACGACGTGCGGCACGCCCAGCAGCGTGACAATGAAGGCGTGGCGCTTGGTCTGAATCGTGACGCCATTGCGCGCGTCAATCAGCAAGACGGCCAGATTGGCGGTCGAGGCGCCGGTGGCCATGTTGCGCGTGTACTGCTCGTGGCCGGGCGTGTCAGCAATGATGAAAGTGCGGCGCGGCGTCGAGAAATAGCGGTAGGCGACATCAATGGTGATGCCCTGTTCGCGCTCGGCCTTGAGCCCGTCAGTCAGCAACGAGAAGTCGAGTTCCTCGGCGAAATTGCGCCGGCGCGAGGTCTCCTGCAACGAGGCCAGATGGTCTTCGTAGACATTTTTCGAGTCGTGCAGCAGGCGGCCGATCAAGGTTGACTTGCCGTCGTCGATGCTGCCGCAGGTCGAGAACCGCAATATTTCTTTATGCGCAAAATCCATTACAACTCAGGAAGAAGGGTTCAGGGTTCAGGGATGCGAATATCCAATATCCAACAAGGAATATCCAATGATGATCCCGCCGATGGCGGGACTCCAAGCAGAGTTCTGCGCAGATACTTCGCACTTGGATATTGAGTGTTCGATATTGGATATTCATCAGCAATCAGGAATCAGGATTGGTAAATTGTAAATTGTCAATTGCAAATTGTAAATCAGAAATAGCCTTCGCGCTTCTTGATCTCCATTGAGCCGTCCTGATCGTGGTCAATCATGCGGGTGGCGCGTTCGGAGGTGCGTGCGGTCATCATTTCTTCGACGATCTGCGCGATGGTCGTCGCGCGCGAGCACACCGCGCCGGTGCACGGCACGCAGCCCAGCGAGCGAAAGCGGCACCAGACGGTGACCGGCTTTTCGCCCGGCTTCAGTTCGTTCGGCCATTCGAGCGCGAGCAACTGGCCGTTGCGCTCGAGCATTTTGCGCTCTTTGGCGAAGTACATCGGCACAACCGGAATATTTTCTTGCTGGATGTACTGCCAGACGTCGAGTTCAGTCCAATTCGAGAGCGGGAAGACGCGAATGGATTCGCCTTTGTGCAATTTGGCGTTGTACAACTGCCACAATTCCGGCCGCTGATTCTTCGGGTCCCATTGGCCGAACTGATCGCGGAACGAATAGACCCGTTCCTTGGCGCGCGACTTTTCCTCTTCGCGGCGCGCGCCACCGAAGGCGGCATCGAAGGCATGCAGGCGCAGCGCATCGAGCAAGGCCTGGGTCTTGAGAATGTTGGCGCATTTCTGGCAGCCATTGTCGAAGGGATGCAAATGGCCAGCGTTTTCGTGTTTGTGGACGATCAGCTCGGCGCCGATTTCTTTAGTGAATTGATCGCGAAACTGGTACATCTCCGGGAATTTGTAGCCGGTGTCGACGTGCAGCAGCGGGAACGGCAATTTGCCGGGATGAAACGCCTTTTGGGCCAGGCGCACCATCACGGCCGAGTCCTTGCCGATCGAGTACAGCATGACCGGCCGCTCGAATTCCGCGGCCACTTCACGCAGAACGTGAATGCTCTCGGCTTCGAGTTGCTGCAGATGTGACAAGGCATAGCGTTGCATAGGCGATAGTGTAGCGTTTTTGGCGGAAAAATGCCAACCGCACAGCAGCCAATCATTAACAAGGAGTAAATGAGTGAAGGGGGCAGAGCCAGGCACAATCGACATTTTTTGTCGTTTGTAGGCGACCAGCATTGGAGGCTGTTCCTTGACCCTTCAGTCTTTGCTCACAATGTTCTGCTGCTGCGCGCGGCCCTCCCTGCGGCGCGGGCACAAGGGATTCTTGCGGCTCATCATTCCAGACTACCGTGCGCCAGGCTGCGTCAAACGACCCGCTGCAGTCGTCCAGGATCGCATCGCAGCACGCGTTCTGCAACACATTTGGCGGCACGGTCATGTCCATAATCACCATGAGATAATAATTGTTATCCTTTGGAGATAACTGAATTATGCGCATTTTACGTACATGATCACACAAAGCCGCAAACGCAAAGCAAATTACAGATGCATAGTTGGCACCTCCCAATGTAGCAAGAGTGAGCATCCATCTGTCTGGCAGGTTCCTTTGGAGATTCCCGCATAGGCACCCTGGTTGAATCTTGGGCTTTCACTTGGCGTCCTCAAACTCCTTCCAATCGCGGACATATTGATCCTCATAGATGGCTTTCTCGCGTGGCCTGTGTGACCGCGGTATGGAGAACCAAAGGCTTGCATTGGCGTCCATATTCTGCCGTAGCTGGCGTCCCAGCTCATCGTACTGCGCGGCGCTATAGTCGCCGCGGTGTTTTATGAGATCGTAAAGCTGGCCTCGATAGGCATGGTTCTTTGCTATAGTGAAGTTGACCAACAAGGGCATATCTACAGGAGGATTCTGGCCGATGATCGAGTCAGTATATGCAAGCGCCTTGTCATATTGTCTCATGTAGACGTACTGAGATGCAACACTGGAGTGAACGGCATTTGACTGCCGTGTGTCCAGACGACGTTGAAGCAAGAACTGCAACAGACCAACAATCTCATCGCGATTTGTGTTCATGAAAGCCTGGTAGAAAGCATATGCGCAGCACTCGCCCACCGCTCTTAGGTTGCTCATCAACGCGATGCGCGTCTTCATTTCTTCTGGTGTGGGCCGCGCCTTATGTGCGGCATCCGGCACTGCATTCGTACTTGGCACGGCGGATTCCGCTTGCTCGAAATCACCTAACACCTTTGTTCTGAAGGCCCCCGCTTGCTGTGCAACCGCTTCAATGTTCGGCGAGTCATCATTGTTGGATTGAATTCCGGGCTCTCGCCCGGGCAAGCTTGCCACTGTAGTTGTGTAAGGCAACACAAGCCGGGCGTGCGTGGAATTGGTGTCTGCCCCGTGTGGCACGTTGGGATTCCTGCTGCATGCGACAAACATGGCTGTCATGCACAGAATGCTCACCATTCTCATCGGGCTGTCTCCTTTGTCTTCTGTTTGAATTCCTCTGCCTTGCCGGCCCAACGAGCGTCGGCGCAGCGACGCGCGTTATCATCCAGCACCATAAGTACCAAATTTCCCAGATTCTTATCGACATCAGCCCAGTGCCGAAGAAGTAAGTCGGCCAGCCCAATGTCGGGTGCCATTCCACGCAGGTGTGACAGTGCAACGGCAAACGCGGTGCCTGTTCTGGCATGCGCCAGCTCGTACTCGGATAGTTGCAGGCAATCACGCCCGCTCAGTATGCACGACAAAGCACACAGCCCTTGGGTGATCACACCCCATTGTGAAGGGTCTACCCGCGATTGGTAGGTGTAGTAAAATGACAGTGCTTCCTGAACACTGCGCGCCACATTGTTGGTGGGAGCGCGCGTGAGCATGCTGATAATATGCGTTGGTTTGCGTTGGCATGCGTAGATCCACTGCAGCCATACATCCCAGTCCAAGGGCACGCCGGAATCCCCACCATACACGGTTGCGAGCATATAGAGGCGCGCCGCGCGCTCGATCGGCACCATCGCTTCTCCCGGCAGTGCATATCGCCGTAAGAGCACTAGGTCATCTTGGGTATAGGTGTGGGCCTCTTGCATTGTTGCCAACATGGTTTGTAGTTTCAGCCAAGGATGGCGACGTATTTGGCGAAGCATGCAGTAGAGCGGTGCATTCACAAGCAGAGGCGCAATGCGCATTTCCGACGACCGCAGCACTGCGCCCAATTGGCGCAGTTGGGCTAGTGTGAGATAGTCCTGTTGTGAGCGCAGCAACTCCAATGCGCCATCTTGGACAAAGACCAAGGGACTGCACACAATGGCGGACAATGCCGCATCAAATGCCTCTTCATTGCGATCAGCCCCATAAAGCATGAGTGCCAGCCGCTCGCGCAGTCGTCGAGGGACATTGTCGCCGTTCTGGGCAACCACATCTGTTAGTTCTCCCAAATCAAGTGGGCGAAGTTGATCCCGCTCGTTGGAGATTTCCAGCATTAAGTCTCGATTGTCATGCGCAAGCGCCTGCGCCTTGGCGAGTTGATCAAGCTTACCACTCAAATCACCAGGTTCAAGTAATGCGTGGGCTTTGGACATGAGCAAATGCACTCTGGCTAGAGCGTCCAGATCATGGAGATCTGAGGTCATCGCGAGGGCTTGCTTCAGGTACAGCAATGCCATTGATGCGGAATTCGTGTCGCACCTGACGATTTGACGGTACATGTTGGCAGCTCTCATCTCTAATGGTGCCGTGGCAAGCACGTCAGGCGGCGGCGATGTGGCAATTGTTGCTCGTTCCAAGTGCCGCTGTGCCAGTGCAGCAAGGCAGTGGAAGGCGGCGTTTGCCCCATTGATGGGCACTTTGCTCAGTGCTTCATCACCGAAATCGTCACGTAGCCGCATCCATCCCTCAAGTGCCGCCGCGGGATCATTGTGCCGGACCAATAGCTGATTGACCCGGTCTTCAATAAGATTGTGTTGCTGTGGATCTCCATAACTACTCGGCGCAGCTTGCTCTTGGCGTGTCGCAAGGGAGGTCTGCCGTGGACCGAGTCTCTCCTTCAGAATTGCGCGCGAGCCGGCACTCGCAGATGCTGTGGAGTTTGAGAGCAAAAGGAGACTGTCATCATTGCCCGCGAAGATGTCAGAACGGACGTAGGCCAGCAGGTTTCTGGTGTTGATAAGATATGTGAGCAGACGTTCACTCCCCTTGCTGTACTGCATGTGGATCTCATCGGCCATGAATGCGTCGAAGTCCAACACATCATCGTCATCAAAATAGAGCCAGTATTTGCGCACATCAGACAGTAGAGGATCTTCTTCACATCTTCTCGCGTCCGCGCCAACGGCACATAGTGCCGATAGCAGGATGCGTACTCCTTCAACTTGCTCACCGCAGTCAAATGCAGACTTGGCATAGCAGTGCCATGTATCGCGATCAAAGGGCACTCGCTCCATCTCAAGCATGGTGAAGTGACCAAGTGCCTTTCGCGGTCTGCCGTGAAAACACAAGAGCCTTGCGATGGAAAGCCGGGCCTGTGTATTCAGCGTGCTATTGGTAGGCGCGGCAGAAAGGCAACACAAGAGATACTGCTCGGCATCGCTGAGCCGCCCAAATCGTTCACACGTGCGGCCGAGGCCGAGAAACACTTCGAGGCGCGGCTCGGGGCATTGCACGGCGACGGCTTCGTCGTCAAAGCAGGCGCGACTGTTCTGATAGCTGCGATAGGCTTTGACAATATCGCCCATTCTTTCAAGACAGTAGCCGCGCAGGGCGTTGACGAAAAAGCCCTGCTGAAAGCCGTTGGTCACTGCGCCGCGCCAGTGGAATGGACCGGAAACCAACGCGTCCAGCATCGCCAGCGCGCCGGCGATGTTGTCTTCCTCGATGGCTTTGGCGGCGTCGCGGCAGGCGGACGCGTGCGCGAGATCGAGGATGCTGTGGATGGACGAGGCGGGGACGGGCTGAGGGAGGATGGGCGGGGCTGTATCCGGTATTCGGTATCCAGTATTCGGTGCAGAATCGGCGGTAGCCAGTGCGGCGGTGGCAGCAAAATCCCCCGTTTGGCGCGGCACCAAACCGCCCCCTTTAGGAAAGGGGGACTGCAGCACGGCTGGGGCGGCGGCTGCAGTATTCGGTATTCGGTATTCAGTATTCGGTGGAGAGACAGCAAGGGCGGTGCTGCACAGCAAAACCAGGAGCAAGAGCAGCAGGGCGGAACGGATGATGGAGGATGCGGTCACGCCCGCGCTCCCGCGTGCGCGTGACTTGCTGTGCCACGGTAGCCCTAACTCATTGTACACCGCAATAAACATTCCGGTCAATCGCCGCAACAGATAGACAACCGTAGTACGTTTCCTCAACATGCCGGCTGGGTGGGTGCAACCGGCCACGGTGGGGATTACTATAGCATATCCTAATGAAAAGTGAAAGCAGCCGAGACCCAGATCCGGCGGTTTGTTTGTGCTGTTGCTCCCCACCGATCCCGCCGCCGGCGGGACTGGTGGAAGCAGAGATTGAGAAAAAGGCGCCGGCGCGCCTTTTTACTCAATCTCATTCACCCACGACGCGAGGTCGTGGGGGTCTCAGCACACCCACCCGCCCAACCCGTGTGTGTGCTTGAGTTCGCCGTGTTTATTGGTGTTGCCTTTGCTGTAGTGTTGCCACCGCCAGATATGGGGCAGGCAGCAACTAACAAGGAGTAAAGGAGTACAGGAGGCAGCAGCAGGCACAATCGACATTTTTTGTCGTTTGTACTCGACAAGAATTGGTGTCTGCTCCTTGACTCTTTGTTCATCGTCTGTCGCTGCGTCTGGCACTTTTCGCGCGACATTCCATGCTGTAGACGGCAATGCACAAAGAGTACAAGAGTAAGGGAGACGGCTGCAGGCGCCATCGATCCCGCCTGCGGACGAGATCGTCTGCAAACGACACAAGGTCGTTTGACAAGACCGGCGGCGCAATGCTATTCTTTCATAGCATGGTACACGGCGCCACGTGACTATGCAACATGGCGACGTTAGGCTAATTGATAACAGTAAGGAACGTATAGTATGCGGTCCAAGCTCATCACCATATGCATGCTTGCAGCATTCAGGCTGCTGGGCGAGGTCCGCTATGTAGCGCCGTTGGGGTTGGCGCAATACCCGTACACGAACTGGCTGATGGCTGCCACCAACATTCAAGACGCCGTTGATGCATGCACGACCAACGACATTATCCGGGTGACGAACGGCGTGTATCGGTGTGGCGGGCGCAACGGATTGGGAGGTGACATCGGGCATCTGAGCAATCGTGTTTTTGTGACAATGCCTTTGACGATCGAGAGCGTCAATGGCCCGGCCAGCACCATTATCGAAGGTCAGGCAAACACTGAGGCCAGCACATTGACGGGCATCAGGTGTCTAGCCATAACGCATCCTGATGTCTATGTGAGCGGTTTTACATTATCCAATGGGCATACTTCGCTCGTTTACCACCACAATGCCGATCGATCCGGCGGAGGCGCGTTTCTGTACGCCGGGGGTACTCTCAGCAACTGTGTGATTGTCGCCAACCATTCGTCCTGGTTTGGTGGTGGTGTCTGCACAGTCAATGGTGGTGACATAAGTGCCTGTGGCATTTATAACAACACGGCCCAGTACGGGGGTGGGCTCTACTGCGATGGCAAAGGCGTGGTGCGCGACACGATTATTGCCGGCAATAGCGCATATTCGGCAGGAGGTGTTCAGTGCAACAGCGAGCGCCGCATTATGACGTGCGCAGTGTACGACAATCGTGCCCAATACGGTGGTGGTGCGGTGTGCACGGCGGGAGGTCGTTTCGAACAGTGCACCATCACGGATAACATTGCCACCAACGGCGGCGGCCTTTATGTGTATGATGGCGCTGTCTCCAATTGTATTGTGTGGCTGAATTGTGCGCGTGCAGGCACCAACCTGTATCGGGAGCAGGGCATTGTGGCTGGCTGCTGCAGTCCTGATCTCGGTCCCGACAACAGCAACATAGCCAATGAACCACACTTGTTGAGCGCAACACACTTGGCGAGTTACTCGGCATGCATTGCTGCTGGCCTTGGCAGCAATCCCAGCACAGATATTGACCACGAAGCATGGCGGATGCCACCGTCAATGGGGTGTGATGAAGTCTGGACCAACAACTTGGGTGGCGCGCTTTCCGTCGCAATTGGGGTGTCTGAGCACACGGTTGCAGCAGGGGCACCCGTGAGACTGGTAGCAGATATTGCGGGTAAAGTGCGCACGACACTGTGGGATTTCGGCGATGGCTGTTACGCGACAGACACCTACATCGCCACGCATATTTGGCAGAATCCCTGCACATACCTTGTGCGCTTGATGGCGTATAATGATGACCATACCAACGGTGTGATTAGTACGACACTCTTCTATGTCGTTGGAGAAGAGTTTTTTGTTGACCAGAACAGCGTGACACCCACATATCCTCACACAAGTTGGACAACAGCTGCCCGTACAATACAAGCTGCCGTTGACGCTGTTGTCACGCCAGGCAGCGTGGTGTGGGTCTCCAATGGGGTTTACAACACGGGCGGGAGACCATGGCTGGGATCCTCTCTCACCAATCGTGTGTGCATCAGCAAAGCGGTAATGCTGCGCAGTATTAGTGGATCAGCGCACACAAGTATTGTTGGCCAGGGTGGTACGAATGGCGGCACCGCGCGCGGAGCGGTCAGGTGCCTTTACATTGCCAGTAAGACACCGGCGCACGTATCGGGCTTCACACTGTCGAATGGCCATACATTAGCCTACGGCGAACAGTATGATGATACAGCAGGCGGCGGGGCATTTCTCGCTTCGTGTGGTGTCATCAGTAATTGCACAATTATCGGCAATGTGGCGGCGACGCGTGCCGGTGGGGTCATGTGCAACGGCGGCGGGGAGATTTGCGATTCCGTCATTGGTGCCAATACAACGCGTTGGTTTGGCGGCGGAGTTGCATGCGAGAATGGTGGCGTGTTGCAGCGCTGTGCGATCATCACGAACAGCGCCTTCTATGGGGGCGGTGTATACTGCACGTCTAGAAGCGCAGGTAATAATCTGCTCATCCGCGGCAACAGTGCGCAGTATGGGGGCGGGCTGTACTTCAGTTTTGGTGGTGCCGTAAGCAATGCCACAATCACTGACAATCAAGCACCTATAGGTGGCGGTTGCTATTTGTTCTTTGGAGGTGCGTTGTGCAATTCAATCATCCACGGCAATGGCGCAACCAATACCTGCACACAAGGCATAGCGCTGATGTGTGCAGCCTGTTGCTGCCCCGACCTCACACACTTGGTCGACGGCAACATTACCAATGACCCGCTGTTTGTGAATGCGTCTGGCAATGATTTTCGTTTGCTGGAAACCTCGCCGTGCATCAATGCAGGAACCAACGCAGCGTGGATGTGGCAAGCACTTGATTTGGAGGGCAACCCGCGGATTTGGAATGAAATCGTGGACATCGGTACATATGAATATATACCTGAGCCATCCTGTGGGTTGATTGTGCTGGTAGCGAGTGCATGTGCCGGTTGTGGTGTGCTGCAACGTTCTCGCAGGAGTGTCGGCTGTTAACGCGGGCCTGTGGGTGGTCTTTGGTGCAGGATCGCCCGGTAATGCCTCGAGCGAAGTTTGTTTGTGGCTGCTGAGCGACGCCAGGGCGTCCCCTCCAACAGAATGCGCATTTGACGCGCAACGTCACATAGCGCCCAAACGTTGCCAATTATGCGCGCCAAAACGGTGCAGCCCGTTGCACGTTGCCCGCCGGCGGCGATTTGTGTATAATACCGCTATGACAAACGATGCGTTGTATGCGCTGTGGGCGCCATGGCGTAGTGGCTATATTATCGGGCCGAAGACGGCGGCGTGCGTGTTTTGCGAAAAAGCGCAGGCCCCCGCCGCGCATGACCGCGACAATCTTGTGCTGGAACGCGCGCCGCATAATTTCGTGCTGATGAACACGTATCCCTACAACGCCGGGCATCTGCTGGTGACACCGTATCAGCACAGTGCGACGTTGGAAGCGCTGGCGCCGGCGGTGTTGCACGAAATGATGGATCTCGTGGTGCGCTGGAAGCAGCGGCTCGAGCGCGTCATGCATGCGCAGGGCGTGAACATCGGCATCAACCTGGGCGCGGTTGCCGGCGCGGGCATCACCGAGCATGTCCATGCGCACATTGTGCCGCGCTGGCAGGGCGACACGAATTTCATGAGCACGACTGCCGATACGCGCGTGATATCGCAGGCGCTGCATGAGTTGTATGACACGTTAATGACTGCACAGGAGCACCAATGAAAAAATCGATTCTGGAGTATTTGGGACACTTGCTGAATGCGCCGAGCCCGTCGGGCTATGAAGATGCGGCCCGCGCCGTGTGGCGCACGGAAATGAAGACCGTGGCGGATCGCGTCTACGGCGACACGCACGGCAACAGCGTCGCGGTGCTGAATGAGCAGGGCAGCCCGCGCGTGATGCTGGCCGGGCACATTGACGAGATTGGCTTTCAAGCGAGTTACATCAATGACGAGGGCTATATTGCCTTTCAGGGCATTGGCGGGTTTGATGAAACGATCATTCCCGGGCGGCGCGTGACGATTCACACGGCGAACGGGCCGCTGAAAGGCGTGATCGGCAAGAAGCCGATTCACTTGATAAAGCAGGAAGACCGCAAGAAGCCGACGGAGATGGGCGATTTGTGGATAGACATCGGCCTGAACGACAGCAAGAAAGTCAAGAAGCTGGTGGCGATCGGCGACTCGATCACCTACACCGAGGGCTTTGAGCTGTTGAACGACAATGTTTTTATCGGGCGCGGGCTGGACGACCGGATCGGCGCGTTTGTGGTGGGCGAAGTGCTGCGGCGGTTGCGCGGCAAGGAGTTCAGCGCGGCGGTGTTTGCGGTGGCGACGGTACAGGAAGAAGTTGGGCTGCGCGGTGCGAAGACGAGTGCATTTGGCGTGAATCCGGATGTGGGTTTCGCGGTGGATGTGACCTTCGCCTTGTCGCCCGACGCGGACAAGAAAAAAATCGGCGAGATCAAATTGGGCGGTGGGCCGGTGGTGGCGCGCGGCGCGAATTTCAATCCGAAATTGTTCGACTTGGTGCTGCACACCGCCAAGAAGCGCAAGATTGACGTGCAGCTCGATGCGGCGCCGGGCGGCACGGGCACGGACGCGAACGCGCTGCAGCTCAATCGCGCAGGCGTGCCGAGCACGCTGATCAGCGTGCCGAATCGCTACATGCACACGCCGGTCGAGATGTGCGACTTGCGCGATGTGGAGCAGTGCGCGGCGTTGATTGCGGAGACGATTCTGGCGTTGACGCCGGAAACGGACTTTGTGCTGTAAGGCGAGGCCCATGGCACCACCCACCCACATTCCGCTGTCCCAGCCGGACATTACGCAGCGCGAGATTGACGCGGTCGTTGCAACGCTGCGCACGCCGCACTTGAGTCTCGGGCCGCGGTTGCCGGAGTTCGAGCAGCGCTTCGCGGCGTATGTCGGGACGCGCCACGCGGTGGCGCTGAGCAGCGGCACGTGCGCACTGCACCTGTGCGTGCGCGCACTGGAGATCGGCGCGGGCGACGAAGTGATCACGACGCCGTTTTCGTTTGTGGCCTCGGCGAATTGCGCCTTGTTCGAGCGCGCCAAGCCGGTGTTTGTCGACATTGATCCGCTGACACTGAACATTGATGCGGCGCGCATTGCGGCGGCGATCACGCCGCGCACAAAAGCGATTTTGCCGGTGCATGTGTTTGGCCTGCCGGCTGACATGGCGGCGATCCTGCGCCTTGCGCGGGAGCACGGGCTGGCGGTGATCGAGGATGCCTGCGAGGCGCTGGGCGCGCGCATTGACGGGGTGTGCGCAGGCGGGCTGGGCGATTGCGGCACATTTGGCTTTTATCCCAACAAACAGATGACGACCGGCGAAGGCGGCATGCTGGTCACGAATCGCGACGACATTGCGCGACTGGCGCTCTCGATGCGCAACCAGGGGCGCGACGACGGTATGGGCTGGCTGAGCCATGCGCGGCTGGGATACAACTATCGCTTGAGCGACATCAATTGCGCGCTGGGCATTGCGCAGCTCGAGCGGATTGACGAGATGCTGGCGGCGCGCGCGCAAGTGGCGGCGTGGTATGACGAGGAACTGGCGGCGCAGGCGCCCGAGGTGGTGCGCCCGGCGACGCCGCCGGCGGGCATGACGCGCAGCTGGTTTGTCTATGTCGTGCAACTGCCGGCGGGGTATGCCGAAGAACAGCGCAACGCTTTGATCACACAGTTGCGCGGGCGGGGGATTGGCTGCAATCAATATTTCCCGTGCATTCATTTGCAGCCATTGTATCGCGATGAGCTGGGCTATGGGCCGGGCATGTTTCCGGTGACGGAGTCGGTCAGTGCCCGCAGCATTGCGCTGCCGTTTTACAATCGCCTGCCGCGCGCGCATGTACAGCAGGTCGTGGCGGAACTGGCGGCATGGCTGAAGCAGCAAGCGCCAGCGGGACAGCGCGGATGAGCAAAACACGGCGAGGCGATGACTGAAAGCCCAATGAGTAATGTGCCGGTCGAAGGTGGGAGCCAGTTCAGCTGGCGACAAGAGCAGAATCGCGACCTGAAGTCGCTCCCACATTGCAGATCTATCGCCGGAAGCACACTGGCGCAGCGGCCGGGTGTGGCGCTGGCGATTGTGCTGGCGACGGCGCTGGTGGTGCGGCTGTGCGCGCTGTGGATGCGCGGCGTCATTGCCGTGGACGGCGCGCGTTATCTTGAATGGGCGCAGTGCGTCTCGCGGGGTGACTGGTCGGCAGCATTCAACCTGCGCGATTTCAACTTGTTTCCGATTGTCATCAGCGCGACGCACACGGCACTCAATGCAGTAACGCCGGTGAGTTTGGAGACAGCGGCGCTGACGCTCAATATCCTGTTGGGCACGCTGCTGGTCGTGCCGGTGTTTCGGATTGCGCTGCGCTATTTCGGCGTGATCCCGGCCTATTTTGCCGGCGCGTATGTGGCGCTGAATCCCTTGCTGTGCGAGTTGAGCACGGAAGTGTTGCGCGAGACGCCCTATGTGTTTTTTGAATTGCTGGGCTTGATGTGGTTCCTGGGTGCGGTGGTGCAGAGCGATGCGCGGCGCTGGTGCGTGGCGCGGCTGCTCGGCGCCGGCGTGAGTTTGCTGATTGCCGGGCTGTTTCGCGTCGAAGGCTTTGGCGTGCTGGCATGTTGCGCGCTGACGCTGCTGCTGGCGTATGCGCACAGTGCGCGGCCGTATGCGGCGGTGGCGCGGGTGGCGCGCGCCGGCGTGCTGGTGGCGTGTGTGCTGGCGCTGGGCATGGCCGTGATCTTTGGCGCACATGCACTGACGGGCCGTTGGCATTTTGCGCGGCTGGACAATTTGAACAAAGGCTATTCGCTGGGCACGCGCGTGACGCGCGCGGCCGACCCGCTGCAGGTGAACAAGGCTGAGATGTTCATGCCGGACGGGCGCATTGACGTGGATGCGTTGCAGCGCGTCAATTTCTTCAAATTAGTGAAGCGGCGGCGCGGGGCCTTGTTTGCGGCTGAGATTGCCGACGGCATCTGGCGCGCGACCCACGGGATCGGCCTGTTTGGCTGCGTGGCGGGCATCTGGTATCTGGTGCGCCGGCGGGCGTTGCGGCTGGACGATCCGCTGGTCATCATGGGAGTGCTGCTGCTGGGCGGGTTTGGGGCGGTCTTTGCGCGCTACACGGCCAACACCTACTATTTTTCGGAGCGGCATGCGCTCAGTATTGTGGTGCCTTTGGCGGTCGTGTTTGGCGCGCCGCTCATGTGGCAGGCACAATGGGGCGCGCGGCAGCGCGTGCTGGTGCACAGCGCGTATTATCTCGGGTTTTTCATTTTGGCGGTGGCGGCCGTGTTGCCGCGCGATTGGAACCGCGTGCCGCTGAAGACGTGCGGGTTGGCATTGCGTAACGCGCACACGAATCTCACCGCGTTGATTGCGCCGCCGGATCTGTTTTTGGTCAGCTATTATGCGCAGACCCGCCATGTCGTCCTGCCGTTTGCCGCGAGCAATTCCGTCGCCCTGCAACAAATGACGAGCACGGATGTGCTGCTGGTGAATGTGAACGATCCATGGCAGGCGTCGTTGCTGCCGCTGTTGACGAATGCGTACCAGCCGCTGCCGCTGGCCGTGCCGGACACCAAGAAATATGCCTTGCGGGCCCTGCGCAGGAGTAGCCCATGAGACCCACGGTACGAACCTGGTTTAACGTGCGTGACAGCCGGGCCTGGTTGTTGCTGGTGCTGGACATCAGTCTGGCCGTCGGGTCGTATGCAGCGGTGATTTTCGGCCGGCTGCTGTTGCGCGAAGATTTGCGCCTCATGAGCGAAGTCACCCTGGGCTATCGCACCTGGCTGTACACGCTGCCGCTGCTGGTGCCGTTGCGGCTGGCGTTCTTCGCGCATTTTGGATTGTACCGCAGTGGCTGGCGCTACGCCGGCTTGCGTGATTGCCTGCGGATTGTGCAGGCGACGGTATACAGCAGCGTGTTGTTCAGCACGTGTGTGCTGCTGATCTATCGGCCGATTCTCAAGCCGTTGGGCGCGACGTTCTGGCCGAGCGTGTTTGTCGGCGACTGGCTGGTGCTGACGGTGATTCTGGTCGTGCTGCGCTTCTCGCTGCGCATCAAAAAAGAATTGATCGCGTGGCGGCGCAAGGGCACGACCAATGTGATCATTGTCGGCGCGGGCGACGCGGGCGTGATGCTGCTGCGGGAAATCATCGGCAACCCGGCGTTGACCTACAATGTGCGCGGCTTCGTGGACGATGACCCGCGCAAACAAAACATGCTGCTGCAAGGCGTGCCGGTGATCGGCACGCGCGCCGACCTGCCGACGCTGATTCACACGCTGTTCATCGAGGAAGTGCTGATTGCGATTCCGTCGGCGTCGGGCCGCGCGCTGCGCGAGATCATCGAGACCTGCACGACGATGGGTGTGCGCTTCAAGACCTTGCCATCCGTGACCGACATTGTCGACGGCCGCGTCACGATTTCGGATCTGCGCGCGGTGGACATCACCGACATTCTGCGGCGCGAGCCGGTGCGGCTGGATGCGGTGCGGATTCGCGAAGCCGTCCATGACCGGATTGTGCTGGTGACCGGCGGCGGTGGCTCGATCGGTAGTGAACTGTGCCGCCAGATTGCGATGTACGGGCCGCGCGAGCTGGTGCTGGTCGAATTGTCCGAGTTCAACGTCTACCAGATTAACAAGGAATTGCGGCGCAAGTACCCGGCCCTGCCGATTTTCCCGTACATTGCCGACATCAAGAACGAGAACCGCTTGCGCGCGATTTTTGAGCAGCACGCGCCGACGCTGGTGTTTCACGCGGCGGCCTACAAACACGTGCCGATCATGGAGCGCAACCCGGTCGAGGCCGTCCTGAACAATATCAAGGGCACGATGAATGTGGTGCACGCGGCCGACAAAGTGGGCTGCCGCGAATGTGTCATGATTTCGACCGACAAAGCCGTGCGGCCCTCGAGCATCATGGGGGCGACAAAGCGTGTCGCCGAGCTGTATGTGCAGGCCTTCAACACGATCAGCCAGACAAATTTCATCTCGGTCCGCTTCGGCAATGTGCTTGATTCCTCGGGTAGTGTCCTGCCGCTCTTTAAAGAGCAAATCATCCAGGGCGGGCCGGTGACGGTGACGCATCCGGAGATCACGCGCTATTTCATGTTGATCCCGGAGGCGGCCCAGTTGGTGCTGGAAGCGGCGACCTTGGGCACCGGTGGCGAAATCTTTATTTTGAATATGGGCGAACCTGTTCGTATCTTGGACTTGGCACGCAACCTGATTCAATTGATGGGCAAACAGCCGAACGTTGACATTGACATCGTCTTCACCGGTTTGCGCCCGGGCGAGAAGCTGCATGAGGAGCTGATGTACGAGGGCAGCGAGCAGCGCACCCGCTTTGAGAAAATCCTGGTGGCGCGCTCGGCCCCGCCGTTGGTCGGCGATTTGCAGGAGAAAATCGCGGATTTGATCGCCGTCGCGACGGTCGGCAATGTGCCGCGGATTTATGAATGCCTGCGCGAGATTGTGCCGGAATACACGCCGGATGAGCAGGCGGGGTAGTGCAGAGGTGGATGATTGGAAGGATGGAAGAGTGGATGAATGGGGCGATGGAAGCCTAGGCAGCAGCTAATTGCGAGCATGGAGTTGTGGTAATGGATATTGCGTTTTTGGTGTGTTTGGTCTTGTTCACGCTGGCGCTGGATGCGCTGGCGTTACAGCGCTTTTTCGGCCTGTCTTGGGCGCGTGCGACCGGCATCAGCGTGCTGATGAATGTCGTGTCGTTCATTGTCGCGATGATTGTGATGGGCATGTTGGCGCAACGCTATGAAACAGTGTTGACCAATCTTTATTATTTGCGCACGTATTTTGCGCTGATTCTGACGCTGCACGCCCTGATCACACTGGCCTTGCGCACGACCGTCGAAGTGCTGATCGCGCGGTATTGGCTGCGCGATGCGGTGGTGACGAAACTGGCGCTGGTACTGCTGGCGGCGAATCTGGTCAGTGCACTGCCGGGCGTGGTCACGCAAGCCCAGATGGGGCAGCCGCAGATGCCGGCCGGCTATCAGTTTGAACCCGCGGCGCAGGGGTTTGCGGCCGGCGATGGCTTGCTGGTGTATGCCGCGCTGGAGCAGCGCGGCGTGGTGGCGTGCGACTTGGCGAGCGGCGGGCTGATGCTCCTCAACAGCGCGCTGCCATACCACGGCTATCGCGTGGCGGCGCTAACCACCAACACGCTGGTGCTGGGGATTACCAACACGGTGACGCTGGCGCGCTATACCGGAGCCACGAATCGTGCGCCGGAAGAATTTTTGATGACCTGTGCGCAGTCAAATCCCGCATGCGTGGCGCTGGCGCCGGACCTGCAGCGGCTGGCGTATGTGGATGGCGGCATGGTGCGGGTCTGCAACGTCAAGACTGGCGGCGAAATCTCCCACATGGCCGCACCGACGGATGCCGCGCCGACATTTCTTGGTTGGGCGCGGGATGGCGCGGGGCTGGTCTGCAGTGCCGGGCTGCAGCGCTGGCAACACGAACTCGATTCTGCAACGTCGACATGGCAGCGCGCTGACACGGCGCCGGTCGAGCCGGCCTGGATCTGGACGCCGGCACATTATCAAAAGTACACCAACATATTTGTCGCGGCCGACATGACCGTGACCGTCTACACGGCGCGTGGGATCGAGATCAGCATGGGCGGCGTGACCGACGTGATTGCGCCACTGCCGCAGGCCGCCTATTTCGGCATTGGCTTTGCCCCGTGCTCCGGCATCTTTCTGGCGCAATGCAATCGCGAGATCATTGCCATTGATGTGCGCCGCAAGACGATTGCGCATGTGGCGCGCGGCTTGTGCGCACTGCTGACCAGCGCGGCCGAGCGCCAGCCTAACTAGACTATTTTACGAAGAGGGCAAAAGAGAGGATTAGAGTGAAAAGAGTCAGCAAGCCATTATGTGCAATTTTGTTGGTTGACTCTTTCCGTTCGCTTGTTCTCTTTGTTAAAGAGTCCGGTATGCAATCTGCACCATGGACATCCAGATGAGCGCGCCGGGCGAGCCGGAGGCGGTCATGCTGCTCATGGGTGTGCTGCACACGGCGCGGCACACGGTCGCCGCGATTACCCAGCAGCTCGTGGCGGAGTTCGGCCCGGTGCGGGCGGCGACGGATGCCCTGCCCTTCAATCTGACCACATATTATCAACCGGAAATGGGTACGGCCTTGACGCGCTGGTATTGCGTCTTTCGCACGCTGGTGCAGCCGGGCGACTTGGCCAGCATCAAGCTGCGCACGAATGCCCTTGAGCACGCCAGCGCGGTGGACGGCCGGCGCACGCTCAATCTTGATCCGGGCTTGCTGACCGCGCACAGTCTCATTCTGGCAAGCTGCAAGAATTTCAGCCATCGCATATATTTGCGCGACGGCATTTATGCGGAAGTGACGTTGCTAGTCAAAGGCGCGCAATTCGACGTCTTGCCGTGGACCTATCCGGATTACCGGCAGGCGCAGGTGCGCGCGTTTTTCGACGCCCAGCGGGCGGCGTATTTGCAGGCCCGCCGCATCGCGCGGCGTGAAGAGAACACAGCGCAGCCATAAAGCAATCGCCCCAAACTATCAAGTGCAGACGCCGGACACCATGCAGATTTATGCGCTCGGATCCGCGTTATCGCGCAGCCGGTTCGTGCAGCACGCGCCCGTCGTCCGAGTGGTCCGGCTTGACCAGGCGCAGCGCTTTGAGCAGGCGGAACAAGTCGATCGTGCCGCCGAACGTGAACCACACGGTGGTCGCCACGCCGATGGCGAGGGGCAGAATAATGCCGGTGGCCCAGGTGTAGTTGAACCACCAGTGGTCGCTCCAGCGCTTGAGGAAGAGGTTCCAAGCGAGGATGATCACCGCCAGGATTTGCCAGAAGGCCGACCACGAGAACATGCCCCACGCCAGGAATTTGTCGCCGCGGGTGTACTGCTCATCAATGCCGATGAACTTGGCCAGCCACCAGAATCTCCCACGCACGGCGGGCTGCTGCAGTTGCACGTCCGACGCGACCGCGTACTTGCCGCGATGCAACAGGCGGTCCATGTCATAGTTTTGCTTGCACGTGATCAACGAGACGACAACATACGACGAGCCGGCGCAGAAGACGCTGATGAACGCGAGGATCTGGCCGTTCAGCGGGCAGCGGGCCGCGTGGGCGGTGAGATACTCCGCGCAGGGCCCCGGCCCGGCGAGCTGCGCCAGATGCGGCGCAATCCAGGTCCAGCCTTGCTGTAACAATTGGCCGAGCAAGGCCACCGTCGCGCCGGTGATCAGCGAAGTGTAGGCACCCTGGGTGGTGCCTTTTTTCCAATACAAGCCGCCGAGCGTGGGGGCGCCGATGCCGCCCAGGTAAATCGCGCCGAACAAGGCGAGAATCATTGTGAGATAATCCACGGGTTTGTAGATCGCGCTGAACAGCAGGGCGAACACGCCGATGCCGATGACCGCCCAGCGCAGGATGCGGATGTGTTGTTGCGGCTCGAATGCGGTCTTGCGGAACGGTAAAACGACATCCTGGATCACCGTGCTGCCGAAATTGAGCATGGCCGAGCCCATGCCCGCCACGAGGCCGAACAGGGCGATGGCGAGGAACGCGCCCTTTGCGCCGATCGGCAGCAGCATGCCCAGCGCCAGCGGCATGCGCAATTGGGTTTGCAACTGCGGATTGCTGATGCGGCTCAGTTGCTGCTGCACCGCGGCGGCTTTGTCGGCAAAGGCCGGGTGATTGAGCAGCGTCAGCGCGCCGACCGAGACGAGGCCGCCCATCACCACGCCGGCGAATTGGCGCCACATGCCGAGAATGCCGGCCATCTTGCTTTCATGCGGGCTCTTGGCGGCCGCGACGAAGCCCTGGCTCCAGCCCGAACCGCGGTAGTAGTAGAGGTTCATCAGCAGGCCGATCACCACGAACCATCCATTGAAGTCCGGTTGCTTGCCAATGTCAAACGGGTTGATCAAGGATTTGCCCGGCGGGCCCGCCAACAGCGCCTTTTCCACCTGCGCATGCGAGACCAGCGCCAGGATCGTGAAGGACACCACGAGATAGAACACGCCCGATATCAGGCCTTCGAGGCAGTCGGTCACCATCACGCTGATCTGCCCGCCCGACAAGGTCAGGTACAGGCTCGCGCCGATAAAGAGGGTCATGAGAATCATAAAGGTCGGCACGTGCAGGCCCGCGATGAACGTGTGTTCCGGCATGCCCAGAAAGTAGACGAAAAAGCGCGCGCAGGCCGCCGGCGCAATGCCGAAACTGAAGAGCCCCGAGAACACATTCAGGAAACTGGCCAGGACGCGCACGCCGCGGCTGTAGCGCACCTCGAAGAACTGATGGAAAGTCAAGGCGCGCGTCTGCCGGTAGCGATAGACCACGAACCCGATCAAGCCGAGAATGAAGTAGACGAAGCCGCTGAAGGTGCTCCACAGACTAAGGGAGAAGCCGGTCTTCGAGAAGGCCTCCAGCCATGAGATGAAGCCCATGCCCCACGCGCCCGTCTCGGCGACTGCCGTGCAGATGACGTACCGGCCGGCGCACCGGCTGGCCGCCAGAAAATCCGCCACGCTTCGCAGATACCGCCGCATGAAGAGCGCCACACCGAACACCACGGCACACGGTATGCCGACGATCATCAGGTCAATCAAACTCAGACTCACAGAGCTTCCATGTGTTCACGGTTCATCATTACCTGCACCCGGTGCAACCAGAACAACAGCACGTGTGGATTGCTCCACGCAGTGTCAAAACGTGCGCGACAACTCCCTGCGCCACCGCCGCGCAAAGAATTGTAGCAGGAACGTGGCAGTAAGTAAAGTGTAATGCGCCGGATCACGTGAACGTCTCAACTCCGGCGTTGTACATCACGCGATGGTAGGGGCGATCCTTGTGATCGCCCGATGCGGCTGCAAAACATTGCGGCTATTTGCGCGACGGCATTTGTGCGGAGGTGACGTTGCTAGTCAAAGGCGCGCAATTCGACGTTTTGCCGTGGACCTATCCGGATTACCGGCAGGTGCCCGTGCGCGCGTTTTTCGACGCCCAGCGTGCGGCGTACTTGCAGGAGCGCCGCGCGGCCCGGCGGGAAGAGCACACAGCAGAGTGTAGCCGCTCTTCGGAAAATGTGATCTGCACACACCCGGCACTATTCTCCCGCCATGAATACAACCAGACTCCCGCTTGCTGCACTTGCACGGAAATACCTGCTACTAATGAGCGCGCTTTCTCCTTTGCCGCGTCCTGGTAGCCGCCCGCGGTGAGGGCGGCTTCTGCAGCCGCGGTCAGCGCCCGCGGCCACAATTGGCATGACACCAAGTAAGCGCATTCATTAGTAATATGTGTGACTATAGCGGTGGTGTTCGTCGCTGACGTGCTCTACCTGTACCCGAAGATGCTTCGGTATCAACACCATAATCGCGATATTGCCGGCAAAGTGAACACATGGCAATTTGCAGACAACGCACAGAAGCAGGCTTTGATAACAATAATGTTTTTCGAGTAAGAGCAACGCGAGCAGAGCAAGCCGATCCGTCAATGGTCGGCCAGAGTAGGGTCATGCATTAACAGTTGATCCCGCCGCTGGCGGGATCGCCGCCGGTGGCGCTGTGGCTTGCGCGGGAACGGTGTGGCGCGCAGGCAACACTGCGCGAGATAGGGAAGGCGATGGGTGGCGTTGGCAGGAGTGCAGTGTCGATGGCATGCCGTCGGATCGCCTGCTGCGCACGCCGCGACAAACATCTCAAGAGACTGGTGGCGAGGCTGTCATGATATGTGGTAAATGCACGCCTGACCCCACTCGGTTTCCCCACTCGGTTTCCCCTTTTCATGTGAGGCAACGTTTCATTTTCGAGTACCTTTTCAGTGCGGCAATTCGCCTTTTGCGTGAGGCAAATCGCCGTCTTGACCTTGACTTTGCCGGAGTTTGTTGGTATACTTGTTAACAGTTGCAGGATGTGCGGGAACGCCGGGTGATGGCGCCCGCTGTTGCCACAGCCTGTGAAAACTAAGCCTATGTCCGAGCACTGGTTTTCGCCTCGGTTCTTCGAGCCGTATCCGTCAGCCCGCTGGGTCTAAACTGATACACATACTTCGTTCGCGGTTTGTTGGATTTCGTTCCGCACATCGCGCTATCATCACCACGGCTCAGCAACATGAAACACTCAACCGCATCACTGCTCACAATCATCTGTACCGCACACCTTGCGTTGTGCGCATCCTACTATGTCGCACACGACGGTGCGAATGTACATCCCTATGCGACGCCTAAAACCGCGGCCAACACTATTCAAACGGCGATCGATGCCGCCTCGGATGGCGACACCGTTCTTGTTTCGACGGGCATCTACACGATTGGGGATAGGGTCACGCCCGGCTTCGCTTCATCCAACAGGGTGGTGATTACCAAGAGGATCACCGTCATGAGCGAAGCTGGTCCCGCGAACACCATCATTGTCGGAGATGGCCCCAATGGCCCGTCGGCCGTGCGCTGCGTGTTCATGACCAATGCCGCAAGGCTCGTCGGGTTCACGTTGTCAAACGGCCACACGCACACCACCGGCACGTCACCACTGGCGGAATACATCTATAATCGCAGTGGTGGCGGGCTCCTGATGGTTGACGGCTGCTATGTGTCGAATTGCGTGTTTGTCGGGAATGTCGCGGATCATGCCGGCGGCGGGATGGATTGCTATTACGGCGGCACGGCGGACTACTGCACCTTCATCCATAATGTGGCCAATAATGGCGGCGGTGTACGGTTCCTTTACGGCAGGAGTTATAGTCTGTTGCGCAACAGTGTCATCACCTCGAACAGCGCGGCGTTTTACGGCGGCGGGGTGAACATAGACACTGCGCACGACGTCAAGAACTGTTTTGTTTCCGACAACGTTGCCAACGTTGGCGGGGGCGTCTATTTGAAGTCCTTTTGGGACGTCGAAGCCTGTATCGTCAGCAACAATCGTGCACGCATCTCGGGTGGCGGGGTTTATATTGACAGCGGGAACGGCCACAACAACGTGAGAAACTCCCTGATCATTGACAACATTGCCACGAATCAGGGGGGAGGCGTGTATCACAACCAATTCGGCGTGTGCTACAGCTGCACGATAGTGCGCAACACGGCGGGATCGCGCGGTGGCGGGATTTTCAGCTACCTCGGGGGCTTCGCGCAGAATTGTATTATCTATTATAACACGGCACCGACCGAAGAGAACTACGGCTATATTCTCGGGTACTTCCCCCATTCCTACTGTTGCACGGAGCCGTTCCTGACAAACAGTGAGTTCCATATGATGATCACCAACGCCCCCGTGTTCGAGAACATGGGCGGCAATGATTTCCGTCTGTGGGAGTTTGACACCTGCATTGACACGGGCCTCACCGTCCTTGTGTATGGTGCCCTGGATCTCGCGGGCAATCCCCGCGTTCACAATGACATTATCGACTTGGGTGCGTATGAACTCGTGCCCGAGCCGCTCGGCATCGGCGTCTTGTGGGTCTACCTCGGCTGCGCCATGCGGCGGCGCCGAATCCCCGCTGCCGCTGCTTGACTCTGCGCGGCAGGAAGGTAGAAAGAATGGGGGTCAGGCGTGCATTTGCCACATATGGGCAGAATAGTATCAGGCGTTCACATATAAAATTTATTGCAGCTGCTCGAGATCATAGGGGGCAGAGCAGGGCAGAACAAATGGTAGATGGTGTCATGCATTGCGCATTGCCAAATCGGGCGCATATTTCTTTATGGCCGCTACATCCTCCACCAAGCTTATGATATAATGGATCGCCTGATCATGGCGATCTACCCCGACAATACCTTCGTCTCCAACGTCTACAACGCCGCCGGCTATCCCGTCCGCGTGCGCGACCGCGCCGGCCGCTGGACGGACAACACCTACGATGCCGCCGGTCATCTCGTTCGCGTTGACTATCCCAACAACGACTGGGTCAAGAAAGAATACACCGGCAATCTCGTCAGCAAGCTCATGGGCGCCGCCGGCAACACGACCGAGTATTTCTATTGCCACGCGCAGCGACAATCGACACAAAATGTCGATTGGGCGCTTTGCTCTTCCGTGGCGTGTGCGGTGCCGAGGAAATTCGTCGTTGCACGACGAATGTAACCGCGGCATGCGTGGCCCACTGTTTGTGCCGCTGGCGTGCAGGGGCTGCCCGTCGCACGTGGATGGGTCTTCTGCATGTCTCTATGTCTTTATTGGCGTCTGGTTCCGGCGACGCGAAATATCAATTGACAGAAAGCTGCATGAAGGGCGCCAATGAAGGCGACTGTGTGCGCCACATACTAATGAATGCGCTTACTTGGTGTCATGCCCATGGTGGCCGCGGGCGCCTGCTTGGAGCTGCTTGGAGTCCCGCCAACGGCGTGGATCCCGTCAACGGCGCGGATGACCGCGGTTGCAGAAGCCGCCCTCACCGCGGGCGGCTACAAGGACACTGCCAAGTAGAAAGCGCTCTCATTAGTAAGTGGGCGAAATGTGTCGATCGAAAGTGGGAACCAATTCAACTGGCGAACATGCCTGTGCAATGTGGGAGCCGGTGCCAGCCGGCGATGCTGCTGTAAAATCGCGGCACGGAGGCCGCTCCCGCATTCGAAGCCGCTTTCAACAGAGGTGCTGTATTTGGCGCGGGTGCGGGGCGGGCGCGGGGTGCTTGAAAAATCATCTGAAATTTGGTACACTCATGTTTTGTGACAGTATACCCTTAGGATAGTGCAATGGAACACGTAGGATAATGGAACACGCCAGCGCACCAGTGATCATCTTGTTCGTGCTGTTTGCCGCATTCATTCTGCTGCAAATACAGCGGGCACGGCATGGCGCGCACATTTTCCTGCGGCGGATCGCCGGGCTGGAGGTGATTGACGATGCGATCGGGCGCGCGACCGAGCAGGATCGCCCGATCATGTTCAATCCCGGGCGCGATGATTTGAGCGTCAACCTGTTTTGCTCGCTGGCGGTGTTGGGCTATGTGACGCGCAAGGCGGCAAAATTGAGCATGCCGGTCAACGTGCCGGTGTCGATGCCGCTGGCGTACGCCATGGCCGAGGAGTATTGGAAAGACGCGTATGACGCGATGGGGCGCGGCGGGATGTTTGCGGTTGAGGACAACATTCGTTATTTGTCGGGCGATCAGAACGCGTTCGGGATGTCGTGTGCGGGCTGGATCAAGCGCGAGCGGATCGGGGCGAATTTTCTGTTTGGCTCATATGGGTTTGAGGCGATGATCATCGCCGAGGCGGGCCAGCAGGCGGGCGCGATCCAGGTTGCCTGCACGCCGACGTTTTTCCAGGTGCCGTTTTTTATCGTCACCTGCGACTACACCGTCTTTGGCGAGGAGTTCTATGCCGCCGGCGCATATTTCAGTCATGACCCGGTGTTGACGGGAAGCCTGGCTGGGCAGGACTGGTGCAAACTGGTCGTGCTCGGGTTGATTGTGGCGGGCATCCTTGTGTTCACTTTGACGCAGCAGAATTTGTTGGCCCATCTATTGTTGTGGTGATGAGCAAACGTGGCGCGTTAAAACTCCTGGCGTTCCTAGTCGGACTGTACTTCGTGCTGGAGTACGTCCTGCCAGAGAAACTGGGCGGGGATTTCGACAGCTATGAAGTGCGTTCGCCGGCCGGTTGTGTACTCGGCACCAACACGCTGGCGTTTTATGTCGGGCATTATCGCGCGGAGCAGTGCGGGATCGGGCGCTTGGTGCTGAACGGCGCGGCCGGCACGTGGACGCGGACGCCCAATCGGCCAGTGCTGCAACCCGCGCTGTTTCAGGCATACGAGCGCTATGGCATGAGCCAATTGGCGGTGCAGGCCAACGGCGCGGCATTGACCTTGGTGTATATCGGCAAGAACATGCAACGCGAGCCGGTGCTGTGCTATGCGACCAGTGACGATACGGGCTTGACCTGGCGGCGGCGCGGGCCGGTGGTGTTTTCAACCAACGGGCAATTCTGGTCATCGCAGAAATCTCCGAACGGGAACGTGCCGGGCGCGATTCAATGGTATGCCGCGCAGTACCACGAGGGCCTGTGGCAGATGGCGCTGATTTGTGCGACCAAGGGCTTGGTGCTGGCGCAGGGGCCGACGCTCTCGAACATGACGCTGCAAACGACCGCGCTGCGAACCGTGGCGCAACTGCCGCTGGGGATCACGGCGTTTGATGCGCAGTTGGTGTCGAATCGCTGGCGCGGGTACTTTGTGGCCGAGGGCCGGCTGCGGGTACAGGATCTGGCGGATGGCGTGGACCAAGTGGACACAATGGACTTAGTGGACGGGGGAATCTGCGCGTATCGGCTGGGGCCGCGGACGGCTGAGGCAATGATCTGTGTCGAGCACGTGCCGGCGACGGCGCGTGCGCCGGAGCAAGCGCCGGTGCTGACGGAATTGTATTGTGCGCCGGCACAGTTGACCAGCAGCGGGACGCTGATGAAATCAGTGGGGGCGCAAGCGCGGCCGACCTATCTGACGCGCGGGATCAAGTGGGCGGGTGACTTCACCATGATTGTCGGCGGGTTTGCCGTGTTCATGGCGGTGATCAATCTCTTTTTGTATCACAGCAAGCGGATTGCGCAGCGCCAGCCAGGGCTGCACAACAGCGTTTTGTTTTTTGTTTTCATGGTGGTCATGGGCGTCTTCACCTTTCTTGGCAACAATCCGGGCGAATACGGCACGCGGATTATTGTCCGCACGCCGACGCCGGCGGCGGCCGCACTTGAAGCGGCCCTGAAGAAGAGCATGGTGGAGGCGTTTAACACGCTGACGAATATCAATGACAAGCACGTCACGGCTGAGGTGTGCCTGTTGCCGCGCGGCCCGACGGTGACGGGGGTGCTGTTGCGCGTGCGCTACATCGGCACCTTTCCGGCGGCGCAACGCGCGCAGGTGGTACCGCAACTGCGGGCCGGTGTAGCGACGCAGGTGCAGATTGCGCCGCAGGATGTGCAGGTTGATTTTGCGCCGGACGTGATGAAAACCGGCTTTGATTTTATGTTCAAGGCGTTTCTGGTGCCGCTCGGCATTGCGACGTTTTCGACGATCACGTTTTACATGATCAGCGCGGCCTATCGCGCGTTCAAGATCCGCTCGGCGGAAGCGGTCTTGTTGATGGTAGCGGCATTCATCGTGATGATCGGGCAGTTGCCGCTGGGCGCGTGGCTGACGCATGGGTTGCCGGACAGTGTTTTCTATCTGCAACTGCCATGGCTGGCGCAGAAATTATTGATGGTGGCAAATTCTTCTGCGTTCCGTGGGGTGTTGATCGGGATTATGATCGGTGGCTTGGCGGCCGGCCTGCGCATCTGGCTGGGGATGGATGAGAGCGTCTACGCGGGGCTGGATAAGTGATGCGTGAAACTCGAAACTGGCGAAGCCCTTTGAAAGAGATTTATGAGATGGATGTATACCGGTTGGCGGAGCGCGTGTCGGACATGATCTGGCATGATTATGACGCGTGGCCGCAGAAGGTGCAACGCACGATGGGCTATCAAGCCACAGACGCGGTGGACAGCATTGCTGCGAATATTGCCGAGGGCTACGGCCGGTTTCACATAGCGGAACGGAAGCTGTTTTATCGCTATGCCCGCGGATCGTTTGAGGAAACCAAGGCGTGGTTGCGCAAGCTGATACGGCGCGAAGTAATTGCATCGCCGCAACGCATTGCGGAATACAAACTGGTGATCGATGAACTGGGACCAAAACTGAACGCCTTCATTCGCGCGACGAAAGCACCAGTTTCAAGTTTTCCCGCCGGTGGCGGGACTCGAAGCAGCAAGGATCAAGTTTCACAAGCATGAGCGCAACACGCGCAAATAGATTCTGGCAACAGGTGCTGTACTGCGATCCGCGGATCCTGTACGCGCTGTTTGCGTGCCTGGTGGTGCTGTGCGAGTTCTGGCGGCCGAGCATGCCGGTGCCGGTGCCGCCGGCGGCGCGCAAGTTGTATGACTTGGTCGAGCGCCTGCCGCAGGACAAACTGGTGATCATTGACTGCGAGCTGGCGGCCAGTATTCGCGCCGAATGCGAAGGCCAATTTGTCGCGGTCGTGCGGCACTTGTTTATCCGCAACCTGCCGTTTGCCATCATGATGTGGACGACCCAGCCGGAAGGCATCAAGTTCGGCACCGACATTGCGATGAAACTGGCGCAGGAATACGGCAAGGAATACGGGCGCGATTTTGTGATCTGGAATGCCATTACGCCGCCGCCGTCGGGGGGCGCGATGCTGCAGGCCTTTTCCAAGGATATTCCGGGCATGATTCAGAATGACATTTTCAACACGCCGCTGGCGAAGATTGCGTGCATGCGCGGGGTCCAGGATATTTCCGACATCTCCTTGATTTTCAAGGTATCGTATGTCTGGAATCGCGCGGAAGTGCCGTGGATTGGCTTTGTGCAGAGTGTGTACGGCACACCGTACGCGGCCGGCTGCGTCGCGATTCAAAGTTCGGATGCCTATCCGTATGTGGACGCGGGCCAGATCAGCGGGCTGCTGGCGGGCGCGGCCGGCGCGGCGGCATATGAGCGCCTGCTGGCGGCACCGGGGATCGGCACGGCAACAGTGAGCGTGCAGTCGTTTGCGGCCCTGTTCGTGTTTGTCGCGATTGTGTGCGGCAACATTGCGATGCTGATGTTACGCGCGACGAGCGAACCGGAGGTCGCGGCATGACCTACAACCGCAAACGCCAGATTGCGGCAGCCGTGCTGGTGCTGGTGTCGGCCGCGTTAATCGCCAATGAAGTGCGGCTGCTGGTGACGGATCCGGAGTACGACTGGTATCTGCGGATTCAGCGCTGGATTGCGGCGATGTGCACGCTGGCGATTTACACCTTCCTGTACCGCGAGAATCCCTTTTACCGCGCATTCGAGCATATCCTGCTGGGTGGCGCGACCGGCATGGGCTGCGCGGTCATTGTCCGGCAGCAATTGATTGACAAATGGTTTGCGCCGATGGCGCAAGGCTTTCACACCTGGTTCACGACCGGGATGACGCCCGAGGCGTTGAGTGGCGTCCTGCTGATTGTGCCGGGCATCGTCGGCATGCTGTGGTACTTCCAATATAGCAAGCGCTGGTTCTGGTTGAGCCGGATCACGTTCTGCATCACCTTGGGCGCCGGCGTCGGCCTGGGATTCAAGGACACGTTCAACCAATTACTGCCGCAAATCACCGAGACCTTCAAGCCGCTCTGGGTGGGGGCGCGGATCGAGCCGGGCTTGAGCTTGCTGGCGCGCATCGGGATGAGCTTCGAGAACATCATTTTCATCACCGGCACGATTTCGGTGCTGGTGTATTTTTTCTTTGTCTTCGAGCGCAAGCACATTGTGATCAAAGGGCCGGCACAGTTGGGCCGCTGGTATTTGATGATTGCGCTCGGCGCGTTTTTTGGGAACACGTTCATGACGCGTTTGAGCGCGCTGATTGAGCGCGTGCATTTCCTGGTGGCAGAGTGGCTGCAATGGGGATAGGACAGATACGACGGATGGGACCGATATGCAAACGACGTTGAGCGACGTTGAACGCACGGCGCTGATCGAGCGGATTGCACGCTGGGCGGTGACGCACGGGCTGGGCGCGATTGTCGCCTTTTTGCTCGAAATCAACCGGCCGATCGGCTTACTGACCGGGCAGACCTGCATTGCCTGCGCGCCGTTGATCAACGCTGGTTTTCCGTGGCCGGTGCATCAGCTCGGCCTGCTGCTGCAAGACAGCGCGGCGATTCGTCAATTGCAGGCGCGCATGGAGGAGTTGGCACATGCCGACGCGCACGCCTGAATACGATGTTCTGCTGGCGACCGATTGCGGCAGCACGACCACCAAGGCAATCTTGGTCGAGCACACGCCGGACGGCTATCGCTTGGCAGGGCGCGGCGAAGCGCCCACGACGGTCGAAGCGCCGTTTGATGATGTGACGGTCGGCGTGCGCAATGCGGTTGAGGAACTCGAGGAGATCAGCGGGCGCACGCTGCTGGAGGGCGGGAAGCTGATCTGCCCGCGGCGCGGCGCGGCGGGCGTGGACGCCTATTTTTCGACCAGCAGCGCGGGCGGGGGGCTGCAGATGGCGGTGATGGGCATCATCGGGACGATCTCGGCCCAAAGCGCGCAACGCGCGGCGCTGGGTGCGGGCGCGATTGTGATTGACAGTATTTCGATTGATGATCCGCGCGAAGACCACGAGCGGGTCGAGCGCTTGCGCCACATCCGCCCGGATATGATCTTGATGGCGGGCGGGATCAATGGCGGGACGCGCCGGCACGTGGAGATGCTGGCCGAGATTATCCGCGCGGCGCGGCCGCAGCCGCGCTTTGGCGAGACCTTCCGCCTGCCGGTCATTTTCGCCGGCAACACCGGCGCGCGCGAGGTGGTGACGCATATGCTGGAGAGTGTGGCGGCCGTGCGTTTTGTCGCGAATGTGCGCCCGGAGCTGGCGCGCGAGGATGTGCACGAGGCCCGCCATGCGATTCATGAATTATTTCTCGAACATGTGATGCAGCAGGCGCCGGGCTACGGCAAGCTGATGAAGATGACCTCGGCCGACATCATGCCGACGCCGACGGCGGTGGGCGTGATCATCCAGCAGGTGGCGGCGGAGCGCAAGCAAAACGTGCTGGCGGTCGATATTGGCGGCGCGACGACGGATGTGTTCAGCGTTTTCGACGGACAATTTCATCGCACGGTCAGCGCCAATTACGGGATGAGTTACAACATCTGCAATGTGATGGCGGAGGCCGGGGTGGCGAACATCCAGCGCTGGCTGCCCTTTCCGTTTGAGGCCGCGACGCTGCGCGACATTTTGCGCAACAAGATGATCCGGCCGACGACGATTCCGGAGACGCGTGAGGAATTGTTCATTGAACAGGCGGCGGCGCGCGAGGCGTTGCGCTTGTCGTTGATTCATCATCGCCAGCTGGCGCTGCATTTGCGCGGCACGTCGAAGCAACGCGATTTCAGCGACGCGTTTGTGATGGACGAAATCAGCGTGGTGAATTTGATGAAGCTGGATTTGTGCATTGGCAGCGGCGGGGTGTTGTCGCACGCGCCGGATCGGGCCCAGAGCGCGCTGATGATGCTGGATGCGTTTCAGCTCGAAGGCGTGACGCAGTTGGCGGTCGACAGCATTTTCATGATGCCGCAATTGGGCGTGATGTCGCAACTCTGCCCGACGGCGGCGCGCGAAGTGTTTGCCCACGATTGCATGGTGATGCTGGGCACGGCCATCGCGCCGGTGGGCACGGCCAAGCCGGGGGCGCGCGTGCTGCACGTAACGATTGAGGATGCGGACGGGCGGCGCGACGAACGCAGTCTGCGGTGTGGCGAATTGCAGCGCATTCCGCTGGCGATGGGCACGACGGCGCGGGTGCTGCTGCAGCCGAGCGGGAAATTCGATGTGGGCGCGGGCGCCGGCAAGGAACGTGAGATTGTGGCGCAGGGCGGCACGGTCGGTTTGATTCTCGACGGGCGCGGGCGGCCATTGCCGTTCAGTGTGCAGGCGGCCGACAACGCGCTGCGCCGGTGTGTGGATGCGCAAGGAATGGGGTTGCTGGCGCCTGGCGAAACGGTGACAAGCTAACGGACACACATGGGCTCCGCATTTACACCAGGATTGATTGTCAGCGATCACGTGGTGATTCGCAAGGCGCGGCGATTGCCGGTGAAGGGCCGGGTCGTGGCGGAGCTGGGCGCGCAGGTGATGGCCGACACAGTGATTGCGCAGGTGGATTTGCCGGGGACGCTGGCGGTGGTGAAAGCGGCGCCGCAATTGGGCTGTCCGGCGGACCAGGTCAAGCATTATTGCCTGGTGCAGGAGGGCGCGCCGGTGCGCAAGGCGCAAGTGCTGTGCGAGCGCAAGACGCTGTTTGGATTGCTCACCAATCGCGTGGCCAGTCCGATTGATGGAACGGTTGAGTACATCTCGGCCTTGTCCGGCAACATGGGTGTGCGCGGCAAGCCGAAACCGATTGTGTGCACGGCCTATCTGAGCGGTACAGTGGTCGAAGTACTGCCGGAGGAGGGTGTCGTGGTGGAGGCGGAAGGCGCGCTGATCCAGGGAATTTTCGGGGTAGGTGGCGAGCAGCACGGGCAGATTCAGTGGGTGGAAACCGGCGCGTGTGTGTTGACGGCCGAGCACCTGACACCGGCCATGCAGGGCAAGATCATCGTGTGCGACGCGCGGATTGCGGCATCAGCCTTGCAGGCCGCAGCCACGCTGCGGCTGGCCGGACTAGTAGGTGCCAGCATCATTGATGCGGAACTGATGACCTTTCTTGGTTTTGACATTGGCGTGGCAGTGACCGGCGATGAGGATATGCCGTTCAGTGTGATGGTGACCGAGGGCTTTGGCGAACTGGCGATGCCGGCGCGCACGTGCCAGCTCCTGCAGACATTGTCGGGGCGTATGGCGGCGATGAACGGCGCCACCCAGATTCGGGCCGGTGTCATTCGCCCGGAACTGATTGCGCCGGGCGCGCAGACGACGCAGGCACCGCGTGTCATCAGTCATGAATTGAGCGTGGGCACGCCCGTGCGTTTGATCCGCCGGCCGCATTTTGGCGCGCTCGGGACGGTGTGCGCGCTGCCCGAGCAGGCGGTCAAAATCGAGACCGGCTCGCTGGTGCGCGTAGCGCTGATTACGCTGGCGGATGGCCGGCAGGTGACCGTTCCGCGCGCGAATCTCGAGATTGTGAGCGCGCTGTAGAGCGTTTTTCAACACAAATTCAACGGTGGCATTCCACCGACAATTCACCAGTTGTCCACAATGTTCGCGGAACGTTTGTCAAGATATTGTGGCAGACGCGGTGCGCGCAGCCAAGATATGGAAGCGGGTGGTGAAAGGCGAAAAACACGGGTGGAGCACTTGCAATCGCAGGCACAAAATGCTATAGTAGACAAGCTCTAATCGTTTGCGCAGTTGACAGTGCGGTTTGTGGGTCAGTAATTCGGGCATCAACAGTTATTGATGAATGTATTAATATTGCGCGCAGGCATAGAGCCGCGTCGCAGTCACTTGTTGATGGAGTACTTGCTATGGGAGCAGCAATCGCACGACGTGCCGCAGGATTGAGCATCTGCCTGCTCGTGATGGTCGGTACCGGGCGTCTGCGCGCCGAGGTGACGTCCAATCTTGTGGCCGACATCATCATTTTGGGCAACAATCGCGTGGCAAAAAAAGTGATTCGCGATCAGTTGCAGACCAAAGTCGGTGAATATTACGACCCGGAGACGGCCAAGAAAGACAGCGAGACGCTGATGAAGCGCGGCGACTTCGAGGTGGTGGATATCGAACAAGAGCCGCAAGACGGCAAAGTCGTGCTGACCTATCACATCTCCGAGCGGCCGCTGATCGGCACGCTACGGATCGACGGCGTCAAGGCCATTAAGCTGACAAAGATTGAAGCGACGATCAAGGCGAAGGTGCGCACGGCGGCCAACCCGTCCGTGCTGAAAAATGATGTCGAGCGCATTAAAGAATTGTACGCCAACAAGGGCTATGCCCGCGCAAAGGTCACCTATGCGGTCGAGGCGGGCACGAATGCAGCCGGCGCGACGGTGGTGTTCAGCATCAGCGAAGGCATGCCGTCGTATGTCAAGCAAGTGACGGTCAGCGGCAACACCAACATCAACGCGACGCGGATTGAATGGGTGATGGAAACCAAGCCGCGCTTGCCGATCCTTATGGGACTGCTGCGCAAGGGCGTGTTTGATGAGTACACCCTGAAGGAGGACATGTACCGGATCACGGAGTTGTACCAAAAAGCGGGGTATGTCGAAGCGAAGGCAATGTACGCCGTCGAGCCGACCAAGGAAAAAGACGGCTTGGCGGTGCAGGTGCGGATCATTGAGGGGCCGCCCTACACGGTCGGGCGGATTGTGATTCACCAGACCAAAATGAAAGGCTTCATGGCCACCAATCTTTTTTATGTGGTAAGTTTGTACCGAGGCGGTACGTATTCGCCGCAAGCGCTGAACAACGATGCCGACGCGATTCGCAATTATTATCGCGCGTATGGCTATGCCGATGCGATGGTCAACACGAAAGCGATCATGTCGTCGAAAGCGCGGCCCGGGCAGAAAGTGGTGGATGTGCACTATGATGTCAAAGAGAGTAGCATTTACGACTTCGGCATAGTCTACATAACCGGCAGCCGGAAAACAAGGGATACGGTCATCCGCCGCGAGCTGAACGTGATGCCGGGAGATCGCTACAATTACTACCGGCTCGAGACCAGCAAACAACGCTTGTTGAACCTGAATTATTTCGACAAGGTGGACGTGCGGGATGTGATCAGCAAGAGTGTGCCGAATTCCAAGGATGTGTATGTGGACGTGGTCGACAAGTTCACCGGCAAATTGGGCTTTGGCGCGGGCTATTCCTCGGTGGATTCTTTTGTCGGTTTCGCGGAAGTGTCGCAGTCGAATTTCGATGCGCTCAACTGGAAGAACTGGTTTGTTGGCGGCGCACAGGGCGGCGGGCAGAAAGTGCGGCTGCGCGCGGAGATCGGCAACAAACGCCAGGACCTCGTCTTTAGTTTCACGGAACCGTATTTTCTGTACGAGAGCTTGTTTCACGGCCACAGAGTGTCAGCCGGTTTTGACTTGTTTGCGCGCAACTGGGACTTTCTGGCGCGCGACTACCGCATTCAGCGCCTGGGTGGCGATGTGCGCCTGGGCACGCCGGTCAGCTTTGATTGGGTGCCGTACCTGGGCAAGTACATTGGTTCGATTCGCGCGGATTTGACGGCGATTGGCGAGATCATCAAAGTGGATGTGGGTGACACGCTCGATTACGGCAATCGCGTGCTGAACAGCGATGCGCGCCTGATCCAGTGGGTGAATCCCAAGACCGGCCGGCTGCGCACGATCTATCCCGGCTGGGCCTATGCCACCAAGGACAAGTATCTGGAAGAAGACGCCGGCACCTATGTGCAGTTTGCGCCGGTGCTGACCTTCACGCGTGACACGCGCGACAGCATCCTCCTGCCCACGCGCGGCGGCGAATCAAAACTAACGGGCAAGGCCGGCATGGGCAGCACGTTTTATGGGTTGGGTGAACTCAAACATGAGCAGTATTTCAAGATGTTTGAGACGTTTCAGCACAAACCCAACACGGTCATGGGGGTCGGCAATCTCTTTGGCGGGCCGCATGTGCTGGAAGTGCGCGGTGCGGTCGGCTTTGCGACGCCGAACACGCCGATGTTCGACCGCTTCTTCATGGGCGGCCCGTACGAGATGCGCGGCTTTGGCTATCGCATGGTCGGCCCGAAGGATTTCACGGGCCAGAATCCGCTGGGCGGCACCTCCAAGCTGTTCGGTTCCGTGGAATACACCTTTCCGATCTACGAGTACAGTGAGAAATTCAGTGTGCGCGGCGCGGTCTTCATGGACGTCGGCAATGTCTGGTACAAGTCCCGCAAATACACGCTCGGCACGATTGACGGGAACGGCAATTGGTATGCCTACAATGAAACGCGCGACAATTTCGGCGAGATCAACTTGAGCGGCGGCATGGGCCTGCGCGTGAATTTGCCGATCGGGCCGCTGCGCTTTGACTATGGCATCCCGTTTATTCGTGACAGTGAGTCACAAGATTGGAAGCCGTTTGACGGCTTCTCCTTCAACGCCGGAGCATCCTTCTAATGCAGGCAGAACACAACAATCCGCGCGGGCGGTGGCTGAGTGCGCTGAGTATGACGGGCGTGCTGCTAGCCGGCTGCGCGATGATCACCAGCGAGAATGTCAATGACGCGGCGGACTTCCAAAGCGATCATGTCCAGCTGGCGGTGCGGGGGCAGTACCGCTCGATGGCGGTGTTGCCGTTTGAGAACCGAACCGACTATCCGAGCGCGACCCAGTATGCGCGCCAGGCGTTCTTCGGCACCATGGCGGCCTACCGGCGGTACGCACTGCAAACCCTGGACGAGACCGATGCGCGGCTGGCCAGCCTGCCGCGGTCGGTGATTGATCCGGCGCAGTACCACAAGCTGCGCGCCGCGCTGGACGTGGATCTGCTGGCCTTCGGCTATGTGATTGAGCAAGACCACACGTACGGCGTGGTCTACGGCCGGAATGCCGTGCGCGTGAAACTGGTGCTGGTGGATGCCGCCACGGGCGCCACGGTCTGGCAATCGGAGGAAGGCCGCTCGCGCACCTTGCTGGGCATGAGTTTTATGTCGATGTTTGACAACGAATATATGTGGGGGCGCGAGATCATGAATCGCTACAACGAGTTGTTTCGCGACATGATCGTGACCTTGCCGGACCGCTCGGCCAAAGCACTAGTCCAACCGCAGGAGACAAAATGAACAAATGTACAGGTATTGCACGGGCTGCCGTGCTATGTGGGCTGGTAGCGCTGATGCCGCTGGCTGCGTCGGCCTTGAAAAAGAACGATTTTGTCGCCGTGTTTGATTTTACCGGCGGCGCCTTTACCAATGCCACGCTGATGCTGAGCAACTACAACATCGTGACCAAACACGGGCGTACGGCGGATGCCCATCCCATCCCGGGCCAGTGGCACTGGCGGGCAGGCAAGAAAAACATCCGGCTGCTCTGGCCGGATGCCCAGATGGAAGTGCACGCGCTCGATCTGGACACTCTGACCGGATCCTACACCAAGACCGGCTTTGCGCCGTTTGACTGCACCTTGACGCGCACGAACCTGACCGTCGTGGATGCCGTCATCAATCGGACGCGCAAGCGCACGATGTATGGGATGGTTTTGTCGAGCGAGATCAAAAGCCTGCCGCTGCCGCACTTGCGGATCGTGGTCTATGCCCGCTTTGGCACGAATGCCGTGTTGCAGACGCCCGCGCACCTGTTCCGCCGGCTGGGTACGTTTATCCATGCACTGCCGGTCGGGTATGACTATACGGAAGCCTACGTGATCAGCAACGGCTTTGTGCCACCGCCAGTGCTGCTCGATCCGCTGCCGGTGGATGGCACGAACGTGTGGGCCTTTGACTGGCGCACCAACAATTTCAAGTATTTCGACCGCAGCACGACCAACAATCCAAACGTGTTCTAAGATTCTTTCAGAGCGAAAGAAGTACTAACGCCATGTGCCAAGGCGCTCGCCGATGCGGACCAGCGCGCCGCCGGCCAGGTCGGTGCGCAGCGTGACCACGTCGCGCGCAAACAGCAACAAGACCATCGAGCCGAATTCAAAGCGGCCGAACTCGTCGCCTTTTCCATACTGCCACTCCTGCGTGCCGGCGTGCGTCAGCACGATCCGGCCGACATTCAATGCGCCGATCGCGGCGAACAGTACGCGCCCCTGCGGGTGTGTCAACTCGGTGATGATGCGCTGGTTGCGCACGGGCGTATCGGGCCGGCGTTGCAACGCGGCGGGATAGACCGGCCGCAGCGTCGAGCCCATCCGCCATGTACGCACAACCCGTCCGGCACACGGCGTGTACAGGCGATGACAATCGGCGGGGGAAAGATAGATGCCGATGAATGCGCCGCCGCGAAACGCATCTGCGAGCGGGCCGAACACATCGGCCAGCGTCGCCGGATGCCCCTTCACCAAGACAAGTTCACTATCGCACGCATAGCCACAGGCAACAATCCGACCGTCGACGGGCGCCACAATTGCAGTCGGATCCTGATCGCATGCACGCGCGCCCGGTGTGAGGGCGCGGGTGAAGAACTGCATCAAGGAGGCATACTGGTCGAGTGGTTGGGCCGCCTCGCCAGTATTGATGCGGTAAAGCCGGGCGAAACCGCGGATCAGCAGCCGCACCAACCAGCGCGGCCGCTCCAGCCGCGCGAGGGCGTTGACACACGTGCCTGAAAACGTGGCGCGGCTCATCTGAAGGATTCCAGGCGGGTGATGACGGCGGCGATCAGCCAATCCGGTGTGGAGGAGCCGGCGGTGACGCCAACCGTGGCGCAGCCGGCAAAATCGCCCGGCAGCAGGTCGTCGGCGTTCTCGACGTGGAATGTGCGCGCGCCGCATTCACGGCAAATCTGTTCGAGCCGATTCGTGTTGGCGCTATGCCGGTCGCCGATGACGACCATGGCGGCGACGCGCGCACACAGCTCGCGCGCTTCGGCTTGCGTGCGCGAGGTGGCGTTGCAGCGCGTGTCCTCGACGATGACATTGATGAAGTAAGCGGTGATGGCGCCGACCAACGCGGTGAAGGTGGTGGCATCCAGTGTGGATTGGGCCACGACCGTAATAGGCGCCGTCGGTGGCAGGTTCGGCAGGTCCGCCGCGGCGCTGTGCAAGACATGACCACGCTCATTGCAGAAGCCCAGTAAACCGATCACCTCGGCGTGTTTGGCATCGCCCAAAATAAACACGGTGCGGCCGGCTTGGTGCGCATCGGCAATCAGGCGCTGGATTTTCTCGACGTGCGGGCAGGTGCCGTTGACCAGCGCAAAACCGGCCTGCTGCAACCGCGCGGTGGCGTGCGGCGGCACGCCGTGGGCGCGAATGATGATGAGCGCGTCCGGTTCGAGCCGTGCGAGGGCGGCATCATCGGCATCCGGTGGAATAACGCGGATGCCATGCTGAGTCAAGCGCTCGATCACGGCGTTGCTGTGAATCAGCGGGCCGAACGTGTAAACCGGCCGGGTGTGGGTGCGCGCTTGATCTTCCGCCAACTGGACGACGCGCCGGACGCCCCAGCAAAAACCGGCATGGTGGGCAAGCAGGACGGTCATGATGCAGGGTTCAGGGTTCAGGGTTCAGGGTTCAGGGTTCAGGGTTCAGGGTTCAGGTCAGCAGCAGGCGCCGCGGTGATCTGCATTGCCTGCGCGCGCTGGACATGGATGACGGCCTTGTCGACACGGGCAAGGTACTCATCTTTGGGTATACGGCCGGCGCACGGGGCGCTGCATGCCTCAATCTGGGCATACAAGCACGGGCCGTTGGCGCGACAGCGCGCGCCGGTGCAACGCCGCAGCATGAACTTCTCTTGGATGGAGCGCACCAGGGCGCGGGCCGTGGCCGTTGCGGCGAAGGGGCCGAAATACAGCGCCCCATCATCGGCGCGCTGGTGCACCAGCAGCACGCGCGGGAATTCTTCCTGGACGGTCACTTTCACGGAGACAAAGCGCTTGTCATCCTTGAGCTCAACATTGTAGCGCGGCTGGTATTCCTTGATCAGTTTGTCTTCGAGCATGGCGGCCTGCTGGTCGGTGCGGGTCGTGACATACTCGACGGTGCGGACCTTGTCGCGCAGGATGGCGACCGTGGGGCGCCCGTCGCCCTTCTCACGGAAGTACGAGCGGACGCGGCTGCGCAAGTCATGCGCTTTGCCGACATACAGCACCTGGCCGGCGGTGTCTTTCATGATATACACACCCGGGCAGCGTGGCGCGGCCCCGGCATCCGGCGGAACATCAGCGGAAGCGGTCGTCATGGGCAGCCATTGTAGCACAGGCGGATGGGAAGGTCAAATGAAAAGATTGACATTGCCGGCTTCGGCGCTGTGCAAATAGGCCGCCACGCCGCCGACTTCGATGTCATCGAGCAACTCCGCGCGCGTGATGCCCATCACGTCCATCGACATCGTGCAGGCGACCAGCCGCACGCCGGCCGCGCGCGCGCTGGCAATCAGGGCCGGCAGCGAGTCCACGCGCTTGCGGCGCATGACCCATTTGATCATGGCCGCGCCCACGCCGCCCATGTTCATTTTTGAGAGCTGCAGGCGGGCTGCGCCGCGCGGCATCATCATCCCGAACATGCGGTCGAGCAGCGGCTTGCGCACGGCCACGCGCTGCGGCTTGCGAATGATGTTCAAGCCCCAAAACGTGAAGAAAAGGGTGACGGCACTGCCCATTGCGGCGGCGCCATTGGCAATGATAAACGCCGCCATGGCCTTGTCGAAATCGCCGCTGAAGACAACGATGGTTTTGTTTTTCGCGAGCGCGGTGAAGGCTGCGGCAGACGTGGGCGCGGCGGCGGCGCGCTTTTGAATCAAGGCCGTGATAACGCCTTTTCCCTGCGTGACCGAGACGAGCTGCTGACCAACACTGGCGCACCAGCCGGCAATGTCCTTGGCAAAGCCACAATCGCTGGCCAGCACTTTGAGGAGTTGGCCCGGCTGCATTGCATCAAGGGCTGCCTTGACACGCATAATCGGCCCGGGGCATTGCAGGCCGCAGGCGTCAATCGTCTGCGCGGGCGCGGCTGCGGGCGGCGTGGCTTCTTCACCTTCGCCGGCATCGGACTTCATCTCGGCGGCCTCGGGCGCGGTCGGTGCGGGGGCGTGCGGCGTCGCCGCCAGATACGTCAGATAGCCGCCGGATAGATTGCGGCAGGCAATGCCGTGCTGCATCAAAATGCGGCAGGCCAGATAGCCGCGCAAGCCGACGCGGCAATAGACCAGGTACTCTTTGGTGCGATCCACCTCGGCGAGTCGGCCGCGCAGTTCATCCAGTGGCAAATTGATTGCGTGCGGAATCATGCTGGCGGCGGTTTCCTCGGGCGTGCGCACGTCCAGGATCACCTGATTGGCCTGCGGGTGCAACACCGCCGCGACATGGCATAGCTGCACATCGCCGCGCAACACGTTGGCGGCGACAAAGCCGGCATAATTGACCGGATCCTTGGCTGAACCAAACGGCGGTGCGTACGACAGTTCCAGGTCCTCGAGGTCGTAGACGGAGAGGCCGGCGCGAATGGCCGTGGCGAGCACATCGATGCGTTTGTCAACGCCATCCCTGCCGACGGCTTGGGCGCCGAGTAGGGCACCGCTTTCGGGATCAAAGACAAGTTTGAGCGTGAGCGCATGCGCGCCGGGGTAATAGCTGGCATGGCTGGCCGCATGGATTGTGACCGACTCATAGCGGCGCGTGAGGCGTGCAAGCAGCTTTTCACTGGCGCCGGTCATGCCGACGGCGAGGGCGAACACTTTACAGATCGCAGTGCCTTGCGTGTTCTTGTAGGTGCTCGGGCGGCCGAAAATGTTGTCGGCGGCAATGCGGCCTTGGCGATTGGCCGGGCCGGCCAGCGGAATCAGCGCGGCGGTGGCGGTGACAAAATCGGTCACTTCGACGGCGTCGCCGACCGCGTAAATGTGCGGATCGCTGGTGCGCATGTGGTCGTCGACGGCGATGCCGCCACGCGCGCCGATGGTCAAGCCGGCCGCGCGCGCCAGGCCGATGTCGGGTCGCACGCCGATGGCAAGCATGGCCAGGCCGCAGGTCAACGTTTCGCCGGTGCTCAGGGACACGGCCAGCGCGCCGTCGCGTGCGGCAAAGCCGGTGACGGAGGTCTTGAGGCGCAAATCCACGCCATGCCGCAGCAGTTCGTCCTGCAGCGGCGCGGCGATTTCCGGATCGACCGGGCTCATCACTTGCGCGGCCAACTCGACCAGCGTGACGCGCACATTGCGCGCCCGCAACGCTTCGGCCATTTCCAGCCCGATGTAGCCGCCGCCCACAACGACGGCATGCGCCGGCGTCTCTTCATCGATGATGTTCTTGATGGCGTCCATGTCCTCGAGCGTGCGCAGCGTTCTGACCTGCGGCAGATCAATGCCGGGCAGCGGGGGGCGAATCGGCTCGGCGCCCGGACTGAGCACCAGCGCATCGTAGGATTCACTGTAGCTGTGATTGCGCACCAGATCGCGCACAGCAACCGTTTTGGCGGCGCGATCAATCGCCGTGACTTCGCTGCGCACGCGCACATCGAGGTGCATACGGCTGCGCAGTGATTCCGGGGTCTGCACCAGCAGGCGGTCGCGCTGGGCAATCTCGCCGCCGATATGATACGGCAGGCCGCAATTGGCGAACGAGACATACGGGCCGCGCTCAAAGAGAATGATCTCGGCCTGTTCGTCAAGGCGCCGGGCGCGCGCGGCAGCCGAGGCACCACCGGCAACGCCACCAATAATAAGGATCTTCATATCACGACTCCTGTGGGGGATGAAAGGATGGCATCGGCAACGCGCAGGATGCGGCGCCCGCGCGGGTTGACAATGCGATAACAGCGGCGGGTGCCGTCGTGGCGCGCGGTGATAATGCCGGCGCGGGCCAGCACGGCCAGATGTTGCGAGACCACCGGCTGCGGCAGGCCGAGGCCGTCGACGATCCGGGTGACATGGCATTCATGGTGCAGCAAGCCGGTGGCAATGCACAGGCGCACTGGATGGGCCAGGGCTTTGAGCATGGGTGCCAGCGCGGCGCAGCGGGCGCGGCGGAGGGCGGGGGAGATGGTCTTCATCGTCGTCATGGTTGCATACATTAAATAGTATATATATAGTATAACATATATATTTATGGGTGTCAAGCGCGCTGGCCGGATGGGTGTGGCCGGCGGCAGGTTTGCGTGCGCCGGCGCGGAACACTATAATAGGCGCATGGCGTTCGCCGCGCGGTGCGGCGGCCCTGCGCACTCATCTGGTTACTCAGGCTACGCATGGAAGAGACTCAGCCCGCATCCCCGCGCCAGCCGCTGTGGCAGCACGCCCTGCAATTCGCCCGCTACGTCTTGTCGGGCGGGATCGCGACAGCCGTGGATTGGGCGCTCTTTTGGCTGTTGGCCACGCGCCTGCAGATGAATTATCAGGCCGGCTTGGTCGTTGCCTTTGTCGCGGGCGCGCTGGTCAATTACACCATCACCAAATTGTTTGTCTTTCAGTGCCACTCGCGCCAGGTGTCGCAGCAGCTTTCGGTGTATTTCGCGATCACGCTGCTGACGTTGCTGTTGAGCATGGCCTGCATGTATTTCTGCGTGCAGGTGTTTGGCTGGGCGAAGGTACCGAGCCGGATGCTGACGACCGGCGCGATGCTGCCGGTGAATTTCCTCCTGCACAAGCTGATCACGTTCAATCGCGCACTGTTTCCGGGGCGCGCGCGCCGCGCTGAATGAATGCGGGAAACACTTCGACGAGCAACCCAGGTGATAATCTAGGCATACAACCAGCATCGGCGCATTGGCCAAGCTCCACTTTGTGCCACTGCCACTGTGGCTGTTGCTCGCCTTTGATCGCGTGTCACGTGCCTTGATTGTTGTGTTGCTCCTTGTTGTGGTTGCGTGTGTTTGTTTATGCGACCACACATCGCGTGTCCCAATTGTGAACGAGAGTTGGACGCTTCGTCGTTGAAGGGCTATTGTGTTGTGCGCTGCCGGCATTGTAGGGCGAAAACCAAATTAACGGTGCTAATTCCCTTGCACGTGCTGCTGGCCGGGCTTGCCCTGCGCAACCGACTGTATGCGCGCTGGCTGTTTGCGCAAGTGGAGCTTACACACAGAAAGAGGCACGCAGACAGTGCCGGGACTCAATCCTCGCGCTGTAGTTTGGCAGCAAGCGCGACACGGAGGTCGCTGCCGCTTTTCTTGAAGACATAGGCACGCGCGCACAAAAGCCATATTGCCCAGAGCGCTGGTTCCGGCACGACGGCCTGATAGCTCGCGCGCAGATTGGGGCGCGGGCCAATTGCGCCGGCGGGGCCGAACGTTTGCGCGCGGCCGTTCTGTACCAGATTTGAACGCAGTGTCAGCGGCGGCAGATACAGGCCGTACTTTGCGCGTGCGTAACTTTGCACCGACGCAGCCGCGCCGGCCGACAGCGCGCTGGCGCTGGACGTGCCGGAGAAGGTGGCGGTGTACTGATTCGAGAGCTGCGTACCGCCGAGATCGCCATAGCCCAGTGATGCCACCGACCAATCGCCCCAGCCCTGAATGTCAAGCCGGCTGCCATAGTTGGAAAAACTGCAGCGGGCGCGATTGGTGCCTGTGCCGGCGCCCACCATGACGGTGCGCGAGTCGCAATAACTGCGTTGAAACAGGCCACCCCATGTGCTGCTGTCCAGATTAGCACCGCTATTGCCGGCCGGCTCGATGACCATGCGGTCCAGCGCGGTGGCGTTGACAATTGCAGCATAGAAAAGCGCCCAGTACTCGATCGGGCAGTAGGCGCCGTTCGCGTAGGCCTGCTGCTCGAGCAGGATCACATCGCCGGGCTGCGTGTTCGACACCGCCAAACTGACGGCGTCATGCAGCAGCCACGTGGCGGCCGCATTCACCGCCGAAATCACTTTGATATCAGCGTGGTATACAATGCCGCACATGCCGAAACTATTGCTGCGCGCCGCGCTGACGCCCAGCGAAGCCGTGCCATGGTTGCGACTGGTGCCAAAGAGATTTGTCATGAAGCCGCCCAAGAGGTCGGCGGTGGTCAGCTGTAAATCCTCATGACCAAGGTACCAATCATATTCAATGTCCACCACGCGCACCTGCGCGCCATCGCCGCCCGGCTGGGTCCAGGCATACAACGCGTCATAGCCATTTGACATGGACGGCAGCAGATAGCGTTGCGCGCCGATGAGGTTCGTCGTCGGCAGTGCCGGCGCCATGGGATGCAGGTAGCCAATTTCGACGACCGGATTGGTGAAGAGGGGCACCAGCAGTTCGGCCGCGTTCAGGTAGTCAGACACTTCGAGCAGGAAGCACAAGTTCAGGTCGGGCAGCGTTTCGCCCGTCATGGCTTCGCCCTGCAACCGCTCCGCGTCGAGTTCGGCAGCGGGGCGCGAGAATGCAGCCATGGCATACACCACCCCATGGTCGGCCAGCAGCGCATTGAGCGCCACGACCTGCGGCTGCCATTCCGGCACGAGCGTGGTGAAGAGCGGCGGAACGGGATTGACCTTCACACCACTGCCGTTCACGCACTTCAGTGCCAGCCAGCCGCTGTACTCCAGTGGTGGTGGCAGATTGTTGGTGTAGACCGCAAAATGGTTGCCGAAGCCGGGATAAAGTGCCGCCGCGCACACGCGCAGGGACAGCATGGCGAACCCCGCACAGACCATTGCATACCCAAGGAGTAGTTTCATGGCGCTCTCCAGATGAGGGTTCATGGCGCGAGCGCAAGGCGTTCACGCCTCATATCCTATTATAGTATTTTGCGCAGATAGTGGCGCCATCCCAGACCCGGCGACGCGCAGCATCCTGCAAGTACAAAGGCACGCAGGACTGACTATGCGCGTGGAACTGGCATGCACCCTGCCCGTTCTGCAATCGAAAACCGAAAATGTTACAATTTTACAATGTATCATGCATTGACCATAGCCGGTTCTGACTCCGGCGGCGGGGCCGGCATTCAAGCCGACCTTAAGACCTTTTACTCGTTGCATGTCTACGGCGCAACGGCAATCACGGCCTTGACCGCGCAAAACACGCTGGATGTCTATGGCGTCGAGTATGCCACGCCGGCCCTGGTTGCGCAACAAATTGATGCGGTGCTCAGCGACATTGGCGCGCAGGCCTGCAAGACCGGCATGCTCGGCACGGTTGCCATCGTCCGCGTCGTGGCGGAACGGCTGCGCGCGCACCACGTGACCAACTTGGTCGTTGACCCGGTCATGATCGCGAAAGGTGGTGCGCGCCTGCTGCAGGATGACGCCGTGCAGGCGCTGCTGGACGAGTTGCTGCCGCAGGCCTTGATCGTCACGCCCAACATCCAAGAGACCGAAGTGATGACCGGCGTGGTCGTGAAATGCGCAGACGACATGTTGCACGCCGCCGCGCAATTGCTGAAGACCGGCGCGCAGTGTGTGGTCGTGAAAGGCGGGCATCTCGCGGGCGACGCGACGGATTTGGTGTACAGCAAGGAAGGTCACCATTTTTTGCGGGGCCCGCGGATAACCACGACCTGCACGCACGGCACCGGTTGCACTTTTTCGGCCGCGATCACGGCCTACCTTGCGCGCGGCTTGGCGCCACTTGACGCGATCAAATGTGCGAAGACCTACATCACCCAGGCCATTATCACCGCGCGCGCCATCGGCCACGGCCATGCCCCGACCAATCATTTCTGGAACGCGCCGCAGGACGCGGATGAGCGCTGAATGGGCACGGACGTAAATGCTGTCTGCTGGCGCCAGCGGCGGCACAGTCGCCGGGCCGGCGACCCTCCCGCAGAACAGCGGCAGCATCGGGGCGTGGAAGCCCCTCCCGTCTTGCAGAGTGGAAGCGGCCGTCGTGGCGCACATGCTGCTGTTCATGTAATGACGCTCTCCACGGCGGCAGCGCTGCTGCTCAGTGGCTGCGCCAGTCCGTCGCGCACCCAAGTGTCCGCGGCGCGCCCGGCCCGCACCGTGCAGCCCGGCGCGTTATCATCCCGCGCGATCCATACGGCATTAACCACGCTGGCGGCGACCGTGCAGACGGTGCGGGTGGTCAACTTGGGCACGTCCGTGCGCGGCACGCCCCTCGACGCCGTGCTGATCAGCGCACAGATTGACCAGCTGGCCCGTGCGGCCGCGCCGGCCGGATATTTGCGGATCATGCTGGTCGGCACCCAGCACGGGATGGAACCATCGGGCGGTGATGCGCTGGTCGCGATTGCGCGCGACCTCGCCGGCGGGCCGCTGACCAATCTACTTACCATCTGCGAATTCATCATTGTGCCCAATAGCAATCCCGACGGGCGCGACCGGAATCGGCGCGTCAACGGCAATAACGTCAATCTCAGCACGGATTACTTGTTGTTAAGCCAGCCGGAGAGCTTCGCGCTGGCCGGCGCCCTGCAGCGCTGGCAGCCGCACGTCGTGCTGGATGTCCACGAGTCGGCCGTCTTGAAGAAGAAGAGCCTCGGCGCGCAAGGCTTCCTGATTGATTTCGAAGCCCAGTTCGAAGGGCCGAACAATCCCAATGTGCAGCCCGGCATCCGCACGCTCGTGTACGACACGCTCCTGCCGGGCATCCTGACGAATGCGCAGCAACGTGGCCTGCCGGCCCAGCGCTACCTTGGTGAAATCACCAGCACCAACCAGATTATCACGCATGGCGGCCTGTCGCTGCGCAATCTGCGCAACTACGCCGGCCTGCGCGGCACGCTGGGCTTCCTGCTCGAAAGCAAACTGGATCCGTCGACCGGCAGCTATGCGACGCCGCGCAACATCGCCGAACGTGTCCGCAAGCAGTCCATTGCGATCACCAGCCTGCTGGCCGTCTGCGCCCGGCATGCCGCGGCAATCACAAACACCACTGCCACAGCACGGCAACCATTGAAGGACATTGCCAAGGGGCTGCCGCCAAAACTGGTGCAGATGCTGCCGCGCACATCCAACACGCTGGTTTACTTGGCGTTCACTTATGCGCCGGCGCCGGATGACGACACGCGCAGCGTTGCGTTGCGGCGCATCACGGACGGGCTTGTTACCAATCTCGTTTTTCCGTACTATGGCGCCGTTCGCACGCGCGAACCGATCCTGCCGCCGCGCGCCTATGTCATCACCCGCCACCACGACGCGCTGGCGCGCATCTTGACGTCACACGGCATTGCGTTTCAGCGCGCCTACAAAGCCGCGCTGGTGCCGGCGGTCGCGCAGCAGGTTACGGGCCGCGAAGCGCTGCCGTTGCGCTTGTGTGGCGCCTCCGCACGCTATCTCACCACGCCCGTCCCGGTCATGTTGACGGTGCAAGCAGGCGATCTGGTGGTTCCGCTGTTCCAAGCGTTTCCCCGTCAAATCACGTTGCTGCTCGAGCCGCGCTCGATGGCGTCGGTCTTCACCACATCGCAAATGCAAACCTGCCTCGCCACCAACACGCCGGCCTGTGTTTATCAGGTTGCTGACTATTTGCAGATTCCCTCCTTTGCCACCCATGCCGAGACACTGCCATGACACACCACGTACAACACATCATTCACAAGCGCGACGGCCACGCGCATGATCTCAAGCAAATGCGCGACTTTCTCACAGCCTATACCCGCGGCGAGGTGCCCGACTATCAAATGGCGGCCTGGCTGATGGCGGCCTGGCTGCGCGGTCTCAGCACCGACGAGACAGCCTGCTTGACGGAAGCCGTGCGCGACAGCGGCGCCTGCTTGAACTTGCAGCACATTCCCCAGCCGAAAGTGGACAAACATTCGACTGGTGGCGTCGGCGACAAGACCAGCCTTGTGCTGCTGCCCTTGCTGGCCGCCGCCGGCGTGTGCGTGCCCATGATGAGCGGCCGCGGACTTGGCCATACCGGCGGCACCCTCGACAAACTCGAGGCCATGCCGGGCATGAGCGTGCAGTTGCCCACGGAACGTTACCTGCAAATTCTTGAAACACTTGGCGGCGTGTTCATGGCTCAAACTGATGCGATTGCGCCGCTGGATCGCAAACTGTACGCCCTGCGCGACGTGACCGGCACGATCGAGTCGATTGCGTTGATCACCGCCAGCATCATTGGCAAGAAAGCCACCGAGGATCTCGACGCGCTGGTGCTCGATGTGAAATGGGGCAATGGCGCCTTCATGCGCGAACGCGAGCAGGCGCACGCCCTGGCGCAAAGTCTGGTGCAGGCCGCGACGCGCCTGGGGATGCGCACGGTGGCGCTGATCACCGACATGAACGAGCCGCTCGGCGCCTGGGTGGGTAATGCGGTCGAGACGCGCGAAGCGATGACCATGCTGCGCGGCGAACCGGTCGAACCACGCTTTCAGGCGGTCACCTTGCAGTTGGCCGAGGAAATGTTGCGCGCCGCGCAACCTGCTATGACCGCCGCCGCCGCACGCACCGCCCTGGACAAGCACCTGCGCGACGGCAGCGCCTATGAGCGCTTCGTGCAGATCATCACCGCCCAAGGCGTCAGCCCCGCAACCTGCGCGAACCTGCCGGCGTGTTTGGCGCCGGCACCGGTGCCGAACGAGATGCGCGCGCCACGCAGCGGCATTTTTCAGCACTGTGATACCGCCCGCCTGGGACGTCTACTCGGCGCACTCGGCGCCGGCCGGGCCACCCTAACCGATGTCATTGATCCCGCCATCGCGCTACAACTGCACGTGCACGTCGGCGACACGGTCAGCGCCGGCACGGTCCTGGCCACGCTGTACACCCGCAGCAGCATTTCCACGCAGGATTTTGTAGAATGTATGCAGATCGGCGATGCGCCCTGCGTGCCATCACCCTTGGTGCTCGAGAAACTCAGTTGAACAGTGACCCCGGATGAATAGCCAATATCGTTGCTATCAACAAGAATTGCCGCAATTCTTTTTGTACAAAATGGTTTTGCAGCAAAATCATTTTTTCTGCAACCTGAATCCCGCCGTTGGCGGGATCCGCGCCTGTGGCGGGACTCCAAGCAGCTCCAAGCAGCCCTGAACCCTGAACCCTGACCCCTTGATGAACACTGTCAAGATCACCGAAGCCGTCGCGTACATTCAACCGCGCATGCCGTTTGCGCCCCAAATCGGCGTGGTCCTTGGTTCGGGCTTGGGCGGCCTTGTCGACGCCGTGCCGATGGCATTGTCGCTGCCCTATCAGGCCATACCGTATTTCCCGCAGCCAAGCATCGCCGGGCATGCCGGGTGTCTCGTGTTTGCGCGGGTCGGCACGGTGGCCGTGGCAATCTTGCAGGGCCGCGCGCATTTGTATGAAGGGCACAGCGTGGATGATGTAGTCCGGCCGGTGCGCGTGTTAGCGCAGCTCGGCATGCGTTTGTTGATCGTCACTAATGCGGCGGGCGGCGTCAATGCGGCGTTTACCGCCGGCGAGTTGATGCTGATTACCGATCAGCTCAATCTGCAGGGCGTCAATCCATTGACCGGACCGAACGACGAGCGCGTCGGTCCGCGTTTCCCGGACATGACCACGCTCTACGATCCGTGCGTGCGCGACATCGCGCTGGCATCCGCGCACCGCGTCGGCGTTGGTCTGCAGCAAGGCGTGTATGCCGGCCTGCCCGGCCCGGCCTATGAAACGCCGGCCGAAATCCGCATGTTACGCACGCTGGGCGCCGATGCCGTCGGCATGTCAACCGTGCAAGAAACGATGGCCGCGCGACATCTCGGTGTGCGCGTCGGCGGGATCAGTGTCATCACCAATCAAGCTGCAGGCGTGGCGCCGCAGGCGTTGTCGCATGCCGACGTTGTTGCCTGTGCGCAACACGCCAATGCGCGTCTAACGGCCGTACTGACCGACTGTTTATATCATTGTTCTTCACTGCTGCACTAGGAGCACCCATGCCGTTTATTAGCATCACCACGAATGTTACCTTAACGACCCAGCACGAAGTGCGCATCAAGTCCGAAGCCGCGCGGGTCATGAACGACATTGCCGGCAAACCCGAAGAGTGGTTGATGATTGCCCTTCATCCGGGCACCTTGTTGTTCTTTCAAGGCGCCAGCGACCCGCGCACCGCGTATATTGAGATCAAGTATGTCGGCGCCTTTGCGGCCGAGGTCAAAGAGAAGATTGTCAAAGGCATTGCCAAGCTCATGCAAGAAGAAGTCGGCGTCAGCCCTGATCGGCTGTACATCCATTTCGCGGGTTCGTCCGCCGCTGATTGGGCCTGGTCCGGCACGATGCTGAGCTGCACCTGAGGCAGTGGAAAAGGTGAATGTTGAAAAGTTTCACGTTAGACTGCAAGTTGTAATGTGCAATCTGTAAATTGTATGCCCGTGGTCTACGACACAGACACGACGCCGTTTCAGCGCCGGGTGTATACTGCCGCGCAAGAAATCCCGCGCGGCATGGTGACGACCTATGCGCGTCTTGCGCGCCACATTGGTTGCGGCTCGGCGCGCGCGGTTGGGCAGGCCTTGCGGCGCAATCGTTACGCACCGCGGGTGCCCTGTCATCGTGTTATTGCCACGGATTTGCGGCTGGGTGGTTTTGGCGGGCAGACCTGCGGCGCGGCCGTGCGCCGCAAACGTGCATGTTTGCGCGCTGAGGGCGTCCTCTTTCGTGCCGGCCGGCTGGCCGACGCCACCCGGTTGTTTGACTTTGCCTAGCGGTGCTTGGGCTGCGTCGCGGCGTAGCTATCCAACATTTTCTGCAACGAATCGCGATCATAGCAGGCCGCGACCATATCGTTGTAGGCAATCTGATTTTCGGTGTACAACGTCATGAGCGCCATGTCCATGGCGCACATGCCAAATTTCGCGCCGGTCTGCAGGTCAGACGTGATCCGGTACGTTTTGTTGTCGCGAATGTACGCGGCAATGGAGGTCGTGTTGAACATGATTTCGAAGGCCGCCACCCGCCCGCCGCCAATGCGTGGCAATAACTGTTGCGAGATGACCGCCAGCAGCGTGCCGGCCAACTGGGTGCGGATTTCATCACGATGGTTGGCGGGAAACACATCGACGATCCGGTCAACCGTGCGGGCTGCGCTGGTGGTGTGCAAGGTACTAAAGACAAGGTGGCCGGTTTCGGCGGCGCGCACGGCGGCCTCGATGGTTTTGAGGTTGCGCATTTCGCCGACCAGAATGACATCCGGATCCTGACGCAGCGCGCGCACCAGCGCTTCCTCAAAACTGGGCACGTCGTCGCCCACTTCACGCTGCACGACAATCGATTTGTTGTGCGTGTGACGGTACTCGATCGGGTCTTCAATCGTGATGATATTGCAGTCGCGTTCGCGGTTGATGCAATCAACCATGGCGACCAGGGTGGTTGATTTGCCGGAGCCAGTCGGCCCGGTGACCAGCACCAGTCCGCGCGGTTTGTTGAGCAATTCCCGCACGTGGTCGCCCAAGCCGATCTCGGCCAGTGGGCGGATCGTGCTGGGGATCAAGCGCATAACCACGCTGGCCATGCCGCGCTGTTTGAAAATGCTGACCCGAAACAGGTGCTGTGCCTGAAACGCATAGGAGAAATCCGAGCCGCCACGCGTCATGAAGAAGTCCAAGTGCCTGGCCGGGGTGATCTCGCGCAGGAAGCGCAGCGCATCCTCGGCCGTCAGGGCGATGTCACCCAAAGGCACCAGCCGGCCGTGCACGCGCAGGATCGGCGGGCAGCCGACGGCCATGTGCACATCGGAGGCCTCCCGCGTCACGGCGGCAGACAATATTTCAAGGGTTGTCAGCATGGGTCTTGCGCGGCCATGGGTTAGGGTGTGCGCGGTTTGGTCTTTACCTCAAAGCCGCCGATCTGGTTGGTGGCCGCGGTAATCAAGAGCTGCTCACGCATGCGCAACAACGCCAGGCTCGGCGTATTAGTAATGACATCATGCCATTCGCCCACACGGTCGACATGCATTTGTTCCAATTGCGGCTGCCAACGCGGGTCGGTATTGGCCGTCCGCAAAATTGTCGGCGTCAAGAAAATGACCAGGTTAACGGTCCGCAATTCCTTGGTTTCCCAGGTAAATAAATAGGGACCAAGATAGGGCATGTCGCACAAGTACGGGACCGAGCGTTTGGTCGTCACCCAATTGTCCTTAACAATGCCGCCGACCGCGACCGTGTATCTATCGCGCAGCGAGACGCGCGTCTCGATCCGGCGAATATTGGTAATCGGCACTTCGACGCCCTGAATGATCTGATTGCCGGTCAAGTCGCTGACTTCGGGAATGATGTCCAAGGTCACATCGCCATTGTAGTTGACGTGCGGTGTCACTTCCAGGGTAATGCCGACATAGATATCCTCAAGATCATTAATTTCGTAGGAGCCGGTTTCTTTGTTGAACGTGAATTTTGGTTTGTAGCGCGTTTCCGCGACGCGAATGGTGGCGCGCTTGTTGTCCAGGGTCTGAATCTTGGGGTTGCTGATCAATTTTGCGCGGGAATTGTTGAGCAGCATGCTGAACGCCAGGCGGAATTGGTCGGGTTCAAGCTGATAGGTGGTTGCCTGCGTCTGGTTGATGGCGTACGTGCGCGCCTTGTTGGCCGGCAAGCCACTCGGGATCGGGAACTCATGAAAGTCGCCTTCATTGGCGCCGCTGCGCGCCATCTCCACTTGGCGGTCAAAGGTATACAGCATGTCATGCAGGACGACGCCATAGTCGCCGAGATTGCTCCAGTCGACGCCCTCGCTGTCCACATCACCCACCGCGATCTCAATGAATTTTGCTTCGATCAGGACTTGCGGCGTGGGCTGGTCCAGGCGTTGGACCACTTTTTCGAGCTGCCCGAGCTTGGCGGGAATGTCGGTGATGATCAGCGCGTTGACGCGCTCGTCACTTTCAATTTTGCCGCGCGACGCCGTCAGCAAGGGCGTCAGCACCGGCAGCAGCTCGGCTGCCTTGGCATAGTTGATCGGAATGATAACGATCGCGAGGGGTTCCTTTTCCACTTGGTCGGCGCTGACCACGCGCAGGATGTTGCCATCGCGCACGTAGGTATAGCCGTTGGCGCTCAGGACCAGGTTCAAGGCCTGCTCCCAATAGACATCGTGCAGTTCGATTGTGACGGTCCCGCGCACGTCCGGGCCGGCCACGAGATTGACGCCACTGACGCGCGCGATCAAGCGCAAAATGTTCTGCAGGTCGCCGTTCTTGTAATTCAGCGAAATAAGCGCCGTGTCATTGGTCGCCTGTTCAATGGCGATCCGCTGTGCGACGGGCATCGTGCGCTCTTGCTCGAGCGTGAAATCAATACGAGTTGCCATGCTGACGCCGGGCATGCTGGGCGTGCGTTGCGGTACGGCCGTATCATCGTCGTTCAGCGCCGCATTGTTGTCTTGGCTCCGTTCGCGCGCGCGGTCCAAGGATGACTCCGCCTGCGCCAGCGGCGCAAGCAGCAGCAGGACGGCCAGTCCGCCATGCCAGCCTGCGCGCATGGCTTGATGCGCAACGGCACTGCTGATAGAGCGACGGCACACGTTCATCGCGGTGTCTCCGGCGGTGGACTGAGCTTATAGTCATAGGTATCTTTATCCAGTGCGAAGACAATCCTGTCGACGCTGATCCGCGCAATGCGCACGGCCACATCCGGTGCCAATCGGTCGCCCTCGCCCAACAAGCGGTCATTAATCACTGCCATCCGCAGTGCCGCCGACACGACCACGCCTTCAATCCGGCAGGTGGCCAGCAGGCGCTCGATTTCCGCCCGCCGGCTCTGGCGCGTCTGTAGCGTCGCTACCTGTAGACTGCCGGTCTCTCTGATCGGCACGTTGAGCGGCTTGACCAGCGGGTCGCGCACACCGGTGGCATCGTACAATGACTGGACGGCCTGCGCGTCATTCGTCGCCTCCGCGTCGCGTACCAGCGCGTGGACGACCTGCGCGTCACTTGTCGCCGCCGCACCGCGTACCAGCGCCACACTGAGCAAAGCCATAGCGATCGCCACGCGTTTCATGGTTTCGCGCTCTTGGTCAGGAATGCCACCGTCAGGGTGGCCGGATGTTTCCCGGACGGTTCATCACCGCTGCGCACCGTGACGCTCACCACCCGGACAAACGGCATATCCTGCTCCATCATGGCGATCCACGCGCCAATCGTGTGATACGCCGCCACGGTGTCGATGGTGATCCAGCGTTCGAGAAAGGCCGGGCCGCGCGGCACGTTCACGTCGCGGCGCAGCTGCACGGTGCCGAGCGACATGCCGACCACGTCGGCACAGCGTTTGATAATCCCCAAGTAGGTGTCGAATTTGCCGTCACCAACAAACAGGCGTTCCTGGCACGTCACCGCCTCGTCGCTGCTGCGGCATTGTTGCTTCAGGTGCGGCAGCAAGTCCACTTGCGCGCGCGCCGCCGCCAAGTCCGTCTTGACCTGCTGCGCTTCCGTGGTGACCTGCTGCAAGCGTGACCATTGCGGCTTGATAATCGCATAGAATGAGATCGCCAGCAAGACCGCCGCGGCCAACACCATCAGGGTTACCTGCTCGATTTGTTCGCGCGTCATCATGGCGCCGCGTCACTCCGTTGCAGTTCCAAGGTGAACACTTTTTCGGAGCCTTCCGAGGTAACCGAGGCCAGCGTGATACTGTTGAAACAATTCGTGAACTGGGCTGCGTGCTTGAGATTGTCCAGAAAGCGGAGCACATCGCTTTCGCCCGCCGCGCCGAACGCCTTGCCGGTCAACAACAACCGTTGACTGTTGGCCTGCGCATCCACGGGCGTGATCAGCACTTCGGTCAGGTACACAAATTCCGGCGTCAATTGCGCCAGTTGCAGCCAGCGCGCAGCCCAAACTACCCGGGCCGCGTGCCAGGCGTCGAGCGCGCTGGCGCGCGCCCGCAAACTGTCATACTGAGCTTGATAGGCAATCGCGTCGCTGAGTGGTTTCGACAACGCCGCCAGTTGCAGCTTGGCCCGGCTCAATTGGCTGGTCTGAATATACACAAAGGTGTAGAAAATCGCCATGGAAGCGATCGTCACGGCAATCGCAATGCCCAGCGCCGCCGGCAGTTGTTTGCGCGGCATGGCTTTCTTGCGCAGGCGCTCGAATTCTTCCGAGAGATTGATTTCGATCAAGGGATGCATTGGCTCACAATCCAAAGGCGCGCATGGCCACGCCCAGCGCCGGAGTGAATGCGCCCATCACCGCGCGGAACTCGCCAATGCGTTGATCGAGCGCGTCCAAGCCGACTCTGACAGACGGATCGAAACGAAAGGCCGGCACGCCATACTGTTCTTGCGCCAAGGCCGCCGCGCCAACCTTATCCGCCATGCCGCCCGTCAGATACAGGCGTTCGCAGCTGAAATCAAATTCGCGTTTGCAGTAGTCAAACGAAGTCTTGACTTCCGTCAAAATCCGCCCCAGGCAGCGAAGGTAGGCCGTCTGCACTTCAGCCGTCATTTCACCGGCGTGCTGGTACGCCGCCAGCGCCTCGGGATACTCGAGCCGCTGCTGGGTCGCATAGTCCTTGATCACATCCATCTCGCCCAAGTCAAGACTGCGGCAGGCGACCGGCTCACGCCCGCGCAGGATGCACACATCCGTGTGCGCCGAGCCCATGTGCACCAAGCCGATCCCACCGTTCTCGATACGCGCAATGCCCTGCTCCCGATCATAGTCATCCACCGCCGCCAGAAATGCGTTGATCACGCAAATCGGCTCGACATCCAGGATCAAAGCCACCATGTTCACCGAACGAAACAATTCGTTGACCGCGTCGATGACGGTCCGCCGCGACGCCACAATCATGCATTTCTGCCAGCCGTCGCGCGCCGGCGCTTGCGCCAGGGGGACACAGTCAAACACGGATTCTTCAGGGTTCAGCGGGACATAGCGGGATAATTGAAAGGCCACTGATTTGTGCAATTCCTCGCGCGAGGTGCGCGGCAACTCGACGATCCGCACCACAACCTGACGGCCGGAAATGACCGTGCGCACATCCGGCGTGGTGATGTTCAATTGGGTGAGGGTATGCCGTAAGACGGCGCTCAGATCGCCGGCGCTCAGCTGCCTGCCGACCGCACTGGTATGCACCACACGAAAATCGAGCACCGCAAAATTGTCCGGATAGGAACCGGACGTCACTAAAAATTTAAGGGCAGATGAACCCACATCAACGGTCAGCGTGTTCCCACGCTTTTTTTTCCACAACCCTAACATGCAGCATCAAAAGGGCAGAGGCTATGCCGCCTCCACGCCGGAAACCACAAACACGACATACTGTAGCATATTCCTGCGCAAAATGCAAGGGGCGCGCAATAATTAGTTCCACACTGTTGAAATTGTATTCAAATGGACACTCTGTCACTGCAAAAAACGGTGGCTGCGGTCAGAAATCTTGACAAGCCGCCACCCCTTTGCTATAGTCGAGACCATGCACGATGGCTCACCCCGACGGAGGATGTAATGAGTGTGGACAGTACCAGCTTGGCGGTTGCGCCACAGTGTGTGCCGTGCTTGGATCCGACATTTGCGCCGGCGGCGTTGGCCACCCGTGAGATGCAGCGGCGGGCAGTCGCTTCGGGCACACCCGTGCCTGTCGCGCTGGCCGTCGAGCAGGCCGACGGCTCATGCAGTCATTTCCACACCAACGTGCTGCCGGCGTGGCACCCGGATGCTGACTGCAATGGCGTGCAGGTCGAGCGGCTCGTGAAATTCCTGCTGTGGTCGCGCGGCGGCTTTCGCGTGTATCTGCAAGGCCCGACGGCACTGGCAGATCAATTGCGCGCCCACTACACCGCGACGCCCACCGGCTGCTTTGATGCGGAAATCATGGGCCAACGCATTTACGAGCGGCCGTTCGAGATCATCCACACCCGTGAACTTCCCCGAGCCCATGCGGCAACGATGCCGCTGGGGCACCATTTGGACGGCTGCCGGATTGGCTTTGATCTCGGCGCCAGCGACCTGAAAGCGGCCGCGGTCATGGACGGCACCGTGGTGTACAGCGAGGAGCAACCGTGGGATCCGGTGCCGCAAACGGACCCGCACTATCATTACGACCGCATCATGGCGCTCCTGCAGAGTGCGGCGGCGCATCTGCCGCGCGTCACCGCGATTGGCGGCAGCGCGGCCGGGGTGTATGTCAACAATCGTGTCAAGGTTGCCTCGCTTTTCCGCGGCATACCGGCCGCGCGCCTGGCGCGGGCGCAGAATATATTTCACGAGCTCAAAGCGGCGTGGCACAACGTGCCGTTCGAAGTCGTCAACGACGGCGACGTGACGGCGTTGGCGGGCTCAATGGCACTCAACGACACGGCCGTGCTGGGCATCGCGCTGGGCTCGAGCCAAGCCACCGGCTATTGCACGCGGGCGGGGACGATCACATCCTGGCTCAACGAATTGGCGTTCGCGCCGGTGGACTACAATCCACAGGCAGCGCGTGACGAGTGGTCGGGCGACTACGGCTGCGGCGTGCAATATTTCTCACAACAGTGCGTCGGCCGGCTGCTGCAGCCAGCGGGCATTGCGGTGGACCCGGCCATGACATTGCCGGAGAAGCTAGTGCAGGTGCAGCAACTGATGCAGCAGGACGATCCGCGCGCGCGCCGGATTTACGAAACGATTGGCACGTATCTGGGCTACGCGATCGCGCACTATGCCGGCTTTTATGACATTAAAAATGTGCTGATCCTCGGCCGGGTGACCAGCGGCGCGGGCGGGGCGGTTATCATCGAACAGGCCAAAGTAGTGCTCCAGGCCGAGTTCCCCGCGCTGCATGCCGGGATTGCGTTTCACACGCCGAGCGAGCGCGACAAGCGGCATGGCCAGGCCATCGCTGCGGCGAGTCTGCCGGTCATCCCGCAGCGCTGACGCGGGCGCGCCGGTTTGGTGCTTCGTGGCGGGAGTTTCAAACGCCCTTAGTTTTTTTGCTGCGAAAAAATCACTTTGGTCAACTGGCCCTTCGTGTACAACACCCGCTGCACCCACTGGGCGAAGAAATCATCCAGCCGCTGCTCAACCGCCGCACCTTCAATAATTCCCAGCGCCCGGCTGAGCGCCTCAAAGGTGCACAATCTGTTTTCGTCGACGTGCGCGCGAATACGATATTTCGCCACCAGGCCGGGCGGCAGATGCACGCGTAGCGCGCCCTGCAACTGCGGCTCGCGCTTCACTGCGCGGCGCGCCTGATTCCAACTGCCATCGGGGATCAACAGTGTGAGCGGCGGCGTCAGTGCTGACACATACGGTGGCGTCAACTCCTGCGAGTCCCGCCCGGGGAACAAGACCAGGCGACTGGCCGGATTGGCGCACACCAGCACGTCGAGTGGCGTGTCTTTGAGCCCGCGAATGTGCACCGCGCTGTTCGGCAGACACAAGGAGACCAAGCGCCCGCTGTTGGTCATCTTGACCGCGTCGGCATAGTGAATGATCACCTCGACGCGCGTGCGCAGATCGAGTGTTGGCGCCAGATGGCAGACGCACAAATCGAGATGCAGCCGGCAGGCGGGACAGCGTGGTTGTTGATTCGGGTTTTCAAGCATGGCCATGCGCATTATAGTCGAACGCATCAATGAACGCAAGGCAGGGCGGTCAGGCCCTGACCGCCGCAGAAATTTCGACAAGGAGTAAAAGAGTACATGAGCCGAAGCTGCAATCGACATTTGTTGTCGTTTGTGCTACACTCTACTGGTCCACATGGAGAGGATGATGTTCAGGCAACTCACGTTCATGGCGCTGCTCGTCTTGTCGCAATCGTGCCCGGCAACCTCCACTTCCGGCTGTGCGGCAGATGGCTGGCGCGGATTTAGTGTTATAGTGCTGGGGCGGGTTGACCGGTCGCCGGCGCCGCGCTTCAGCGGCGTGACCGATGCGGAAAGTTTTGTTATTGAGGTCGAAAAAGCCTACAAGGGCACCGCGGCGCATTGCAGAATTGCATTTGCTTATGCACAACCGCGCTACCCGGGACCGGTTAACATGACACCTGGCGTGCGGTATCTCGTCTTGCTGCGGACACTGCAGGCCAGACAGGACGAGCACGACCCACCAACGAATTGCATAAGCATACTGCGCATGGGGACCGCTTACCCGGTGGATGACGTGCAGTTCAAAGATGTCGAGGCCGGCCTGTGCACATTGCTGGCCTACGAGAGCGTGCCCCGTGATGGCCGCAAGGACTTCCTCATCAAAAACCTTGGCAACACCAACAAGTATGTGCGGGTATTCCTGGAAGGCGAGATCCTCATGGCCCAGCTTCAGGAGGCCATTCCGTATTACCAGCAGCGATTGTCACAAGCCACAACCGAAAGCGAAAAACTTGATCTGATTGCCGATTTGCGGTGTCTTGGCGCACAAGATGTCAAAGAGACGCTATGTGCATGGTTGGCAGATCCCGCATTCAAAGACAAGAAGGAAGTCATTGAGGAGATGAATAAGCTGGGTGACAAATCCCTTGTGCCGGCGATTCGCGAACATATCGGTGCCACGAATGAACTGCTTGCCGTTGCAGCAAGAGGCACGGTCCTTCAACTGGGCGATCCGCAAGGCGTGGCACTGCTTCTCTACATGCTGAAACGCAGCCACGACGCAACGGTTCGCTATAATGCCATTTTTCCTCTGTGGCATTATTCCGGCAATTTCAGCGCTAAAGAGAAAGCGGCTATCGCGGCCTTGGTGCACGACAAAGATCCCGCCATCGCACGCGTCGCGGGCTTTATGGTCGAGAAATGGCAGCGCAAGGCCAACCGCGACGGCAGATGAAAGAAAACGCAAAGTTTGTATAATTGAACAATGGCGATAATTATTCAAGAAAAACGATGAAAACTTGTGCAAGATCGATGGTGCTGCTTGCGGCGCTGCTGATCACCCCGGCGTTCGCCACAACATTTTATGTGGACGCGAGCCGCCCCGATGATGCGGGCGACGGCCTGTCGTGGGCCACGGCCAAGAAGACGATGCAGGCCGCCGTTGACCTGGCGGTGTCAAACGATGTGGTGACGGTGACGAACGGCGTGTATGCAGCAGGCGCGCGCGTCACGCCCGGCTATGCCTGCCCGAACCGCGTGGTGATGACGAACGCCATTATTGTGCAGAGCGTCAACGGCCCGGCGGTGACGATTATTCAAGGGCATGGCGTGCCGGGCGCGAGCGCCGTGCGGTGCGCCTATATGTCGGCCGGCACACTAGTCGGATTCACCTTGACCAATGGCGGAACAAGGACAAACGGTGATAAATATTATGACCGCAGCGGCGGGGGCGTGAATATGTACGCCGGCGACGGCATGGTGTCTAATTGCCTGATCGTTGGCAATGCGGCCCAAGACAGCGGAGGGGGCACATATTACGGCACGGTCAACCACTGCACGATCAGCCAAAACACGGCGCAGGAGGGCGGGGGGACGCGCTACGGCACCATCAACTATTGCACGATCATCGAGAATGCGGCGACCTACGGCGGCGGGACGCGCGGCGGTACGGTCAACCATTGCCTTATCAGTGGGAACTGGGCGTATTGGTATGGTGGCGGAACGTATGCGGGCACGGTCAACCACAGCATGATCAGTGACAACTGGGTGTATTATTATGGTGGCGGTGCGTGTTCGGCCACGATCAACCACAGCACGATCAGCGGGAACGTGGTGGCGCACTACGGTGGCGGGACGTATGCGGGCACGGTCAACAACAGCACGATCTGCGCGAACTCGGCGTACGCCGGCGGCGGCACTTATGAGAGCACGGTCAACAACAGCACGATCAGTGGCAACACCGCCGAGAGCAGCGGCGGTGGGACACAGACGGGTTCCGTGCGCAATGCCATTGTCTGGAACAACAGCGCCCCGCAAGGGTGCAATTATATGGATGCGGAATTGTCATATTCTTGCACGACACCGGCGGCGCCTGGCATGGGCAACATAACGAACGACCCGGTTCTGCTCGGCGCCGCGCATATTAGTGTTTCGTCGCCATGTCTCGGCGCCGGTTCCAGCAGCTATGCCACGGGCGCTGATATTGACGGCGAGGCATGGCGCACCCCGCCCGCGATGGGCTGCGATGAAGTCTATCCGAATGGCTTGACGGGTGCGCTCCGCGTGGCGATCAGCACGCCGAGCACGACCACCGTTGTCGGCGCCGCCCTCACCTTTTCCGGCTTGATGGACGGCCGCCCGCTTTCCAATCACTGGTCGTTCGGTGACGGCAGCACAACCGCAAATAGTATCCAGCCGCACCACGCCTGGAATGCACCAGGGCAGTACGAGGTGGTCTTGACCGCCTGCAATGTGGATTACCCGGCCGGTGTGGCGGCCACGGCGGGCGTGACGGTTGTTGCGCTTGACCTCGCGACGTTTTATGTGGATGTTGCCAATGGCGCGCCAAGCTATCCGTACCAGAGTTGGGCCACGGCCGCCACGACCATTCAGGAGGCCGTGGATGCGGCTGAGATCTCGGATATCAATGGCGCGGGCGTGATCGTCACCGATGGTGTGTATGCGCTGGGTGCGCGCGTCACGCCCGGCTATGCCTGCTCGAATCGCGTGGTGATAACCAAGAATATCATCGTGCAAAGTGTCAACGGCCCGGCGGCGACACACATTCAGGGGCAGGGGCCGTTAGGGAGCAATGCCGTGCGTTGCGTCTACATGGCGGCGGGCATCATGGCCGGCTTCTCCCTGACCAATGGCGGCACCATGTCGAGCGGCGACTGGATCTACGACTGTGCTGGCGGCGGTGTGCATATGCGGGGCGGCAACAGCATGGTGTCCAACTGCCTGATGAGCGGCAACGCGGCGAGTTCTTTTGGTGGTGGCGCCAGCGGCGGCATGGTCAGCCACTGCACCATCCGCGGGAACTCGGTCAACGATGACGGCGGCGGTGCGGCGCTCGGCATCATCAGCCACAGCACGATCAGCGCCAATGCCGCGGGCCAGAACGGCGGCGGCTGCCTGGGTGGCACCGTTAACAATTGCGTGATCAGCGAAAATGTGGCAAAGCGTGGTGGTGGGACGGTTTTCAGTGCGGTCAACCACTGCACGCTCAGCGAGAATGCCGCGGTCTGGGACGGTGGCGGCGTGTATGACAGCACGGTCTACAGCAGCACAATCAGCGGGAATTCCACACTATATGGCACCGGCGGCGGAACGTGTGAGAGCACCGTCAACAATTGCGCGATCAGCGAAAATGTGGCAAACCGCGGCGGTGGAACGGCTTACAGCGCGGTCAACAACTGCACCATCAGCGGTAACATTGCGAATCAAAGTGGCGGCGGGACGTATTACGGCTCGGTGGGCAATGCCATTGTCTGGAACAATAGTGCGACGCAAGGCTTCAACTATTTCAATGCCACCTTGGAATACTCGTGCACGACACCGGCGGCGCCTGGCATCGGCAACATAACGAATGACCCGGTTATGCTCAGCGCAGCGCACATTTACAGTGCGTCGCCGTGCCTCGGCGCCGGCACCCACAGCTACGCCACGGGTTGCGACATTGACGATGAAGCTTGGCGCAACCCGCCTGCGATAGGTTGCGACGAAGTCTACCCGGATGCGCTGACGGGTGTGCTCAATGTGGCGATCAGCGCGCCGCGCACGACCAACCTTGTCGGTGGCGTGCTCGCGTTTGCCGCCCTGATTGCCGGCCGGCCGGCTTCCAATTACTGGTTGTTCGGCGATGGCAGCGCCGTGGCAAACAACATCTGCGCGCACCATGCATGGAATGCCACCGGGCAGTACGCGGTGATCTTGATGGCGTTTAATGCGGACTATCCGGCCGGTGTGGCAGCCACGGTGGGGGTGAGCATTGTCATGCTTGACCAGGCGACGTTTTACGTGAATCTTCTCAATGCGGCGCCGAACTATCCGTACCAGACCTGGACGACGGCGGCCACGAGCATTCAGGATGCCGTGGATGCGGCTGAAATGAGCGGGATACCTGGCGCGCGCGTGCTGGTGACGAACGGCGTGTATGCCACTGGCGCGCGCAGTACGCCCGGTTATAGCTGCTCAAACCGCCTGGTGGTGACCAAGAATATCATTGTGCAGAGCGTCAACGGCCCAACGCCGACCATCATTCAAGGGCAAGGGCCAAAGGGCAACAGCGCGGTACGGTGTGTCTATATGTCGGCCGGCACACTGGTTGGCTTCACGTTGACCAATGGCAGCACAAGGTCGATCGGCGATTTGAACTATGACCTTAGCGGCGGTGGCGTGAATATGTACGCGGGAAGTGGCATGGTATCAAACTGCCTGATCGTTGGTAACTCGGCGTATGTTAGCGGCGGGGGCACCTATTACGGCACGGTCAACAACGGCACGATCAGCGGGAACGCGGCGCAGTACGGCGGCGGGACGTATGGCGGCACAGTTGACCAGTGTGCCATACGCGCGAACTCTGCGGTGTGGAACGGCGGCGGGACGTATGGCGGCACGCTCAAGAACAGCACCGTTACCGGGAATTCTGCGATGTGGGGCGGTGGCATGTGCGTGAGTACGGGCAGCAACTGCACGATCAGCGGGAATACGGCAAGCAACTACGGCGGCGGGACAAGCGGTGGCATGGTCAGCAACTGCACGCTCAGCGGGAACATGGCGGACTACGGCGGCGGGACAAGCGGCGGCACGGTTAACCAGTGTGCGATCAGCGGGAATGCAGCGATTGGTGGCGGCGGGGCCTATGCCGGCACAGTCATCAACTGTGCCATCAGTGGGAACGCGGCGGACTACGGAGGCGGCACGTTTGACTGCACGGTCCACAACTGCACGATCAGCGGGAACTCCGCGAACTACAACGGTGGCGGCGTGACTTTCGGCACGCTCACCAACTCGATTGCCTGGGCAAATACAGCGCCTGCGTCCAGCAATATGTCCAGCGCAAGCGCGGCGTACACCTGCAGCGACCCACTGCCGGCGGGCGACGGGAATATCTGCGTGGATCCCCAGTTTGTCAACACCAACGCCGGCAACTATCGCTTGCAGGAGGGCTCGTCGTGCATCAATGCCGGCACGAATCTTCCGTGGATGGCCGGTGCGACGGACTTGGACGGCAATCCGCGGATTTATGCGGAGCGCGTGGATATGGGCGCGTATGAATTCGCGCCCGAGCCGGCGCTCATTCGACACGTTGTGTTGATTGCACTCGGCGCGTTAGGGCGAAAGCTGGGCCAGCGGCAGGCCGGTGCGCAGTGATCGGCAGTCTGTGATCGATGTGTCCTGTTACCGCTGCAGAGCGGTGCCCCCAACCGAAAACTGAAAACTGAAAACTAATACCGCAGCACGCCATCGCCATTTTTTGTCGTTTGTGTTACACTACAGCATGCAATCGTGTTCCACCACAGCTACGCTACGGCAGGCGCTGCATCCGCATCTTGCGGCGGGCGGGCACTATGCCGTCGCCCTGTCTGGCGGCGCCGACTCCGTCGCGCTGCTGCATCTCCTCGCAAACTTGCGCGGCGACGGCGGCTTCAGCCTGCAGGCGCTGCATTTCAATCATATGTTGCGCGGCGCGGACAGTGATGCCGATGAGCAGTTCTGCTGCGCGCTATGCGCCACCTTGGACGTGCCGTTCAGCGCGGGGAGCGGCGACGTGCGCGCCTATGCGCAGGCGCACGGGTTGTCGCTCGAAGACGCGGCGCGCCAGTGCCGCTTTGGCTGGCTGGCCGAGGCGGCGCGGGCGTGTGGCGCAACGGCCGTCTTGCTGGCACAGCATGCCGATGATCAGGCTGAAACCGTGCTGCTGCGGTTGCTGCGCGGCGCGGGCATGCGTGGCCTGGCCGGCATGCAACCGCAGACGGTGTTTCACCACATGGCCTTTGTCCGGCCATTGCTGCCTGTTCGACAAAAACTGTTGCTTGCCTACGCCAACGAATGGCGCTTGGTGCACCGCCACGACCGCTCAAATGATGACACGCGGCACACGCGCAATTGGCTGCGGCACGAGATCATGCCGCACATTGCCGCGCGGACGGCCGATGCCGGTGTTGAGCGGATTTGCCAGACGGCCGCGCTGGCACGCGACACGGACGAATTTCTCCAGCAACGTGCAGCGCTATTGCGTGCGCGGCATTGCCGGCGGTCGTGCCTAGGCATGCTGGTGCCGCTGGCACAATTCCGCACATGGCACGTGACGGAACAACGCGCGCTGCTGCGCCACATCCTTGCGGAACTATGCGCGCCGGCACCGCCGGCAATGGCGTTTGCCGCGCTGGAACGGCTGCGGCGCAATGCGCTGGCCGGCGTGGCCCAAGCGGATTTCACGCTGCCGGCGCCGCTCGCGGCGGGCTGTGCCTACGGGCATGTCTACCTCACCGCCCCGCCGCCGCCGGCGCCGTCGCCCATGGATTTGTCAGCAACCACGCCG
>Ga0268280_1000130_pt1 | contig 72069 bp, 68 predicted proteins | sample saktaG_9_FD_190139 | JGI IMG/M metagenome (GOLD analysis project Ga0268280, IMG submission 190139) | Saline water microbial communities from Sakinaw Lake, British Columbia, Canada - sak_2011_5_24_40m | ecosystem: Environmental > Aquatic > Non-marine Saline and Alkaline > Saline ...
CGCTCCGTAATCGCAGGTCTTGCGTGTCTTGACCTCAATGAAACACAGGATGTCGCCCGTGCTGGCGATGATGTCCACTTCGGCTCCGGCCATCCGGTAATTGGCCTGGATGATTTTAAAGCCCTTGTTCTTCAGGTAGGCGGCGGCCGCCTGCTCCCCGTTCAGGCCAATGGTTTTTTTATCCAAGGGATTTTATTTCCGGGGGATCCTCTTTTCCACCATCTTGATGTTCAGGGTTTCCAACTCGTTGAGGACCGGTTCATAGATCTCGGCATGTACCGGGGTCTGTACGCCCTTCATGGTTATGCGTCCTTCGGCGATCAGGCGCGTGGCGATGGCTATAGGCAGGCTGACGGTACGGGCCATGGATGAATCGCCGCCGGGGATGCCGAAATCAACCATGGTGGAAGTAATCAGGTCCTGTGATTTGTCCTTGTTCTCCACGATGAAGCGGTGGCGCAGGATGAGCATGTCCTTTTCGCCATCTTTGTAATAGAGTTTATCCTGCATTCGCTGGCTCAGGATATCCAGGCGGTTGTCAAAGGCGGCTACTGGCTCGTCGCTGAAAAGGCCCAGCCATTCCAGGCGCTGGATGATCTCTGAATCGACGGCGATGCCGAGTTTCCCGGCCGTCGCCTCCTTGACATTCCCGTCCTCCGGGCAGCCGACCAGGTCGCCCGTCATTTTTTTGAAGGTCACGCCCTTGAGGTTGGTCTGCGGGGTTTCATCGACCAGTCCCAGGTCGACGATCTTCTTCAGAGTCGCGCACCAGCCCAGGTTGCGGTAGGTGCCCCGTTTGACGGTCAGCGCCTCCTGCAGTCCGTATAATTCCTGGTAGGGCATCGAGTCGCGGTTGGGATAGACTTCGAATTTTCCCAGGCCTTCGATCTCCTCGACAATGGGATCGACGAACAGGTTCTTGCCTTCGATCTCCACCAGCTTGCCGTTTTCCAGATAACGGGCCGAATTGCGCGAGGCCAGTATGACGCCGCGCGGGCTCCAGGAAAATTTATATCCGAAGGGGTTGTCGTTGTTCTCCGGGGCCGGCAGGCCGCCGCAATAAGATAAGAAATGCAGTACTTTGCCGCCCTCGGCCGCGACCGCGTGGATAATCTTCATGGCCGACATGTGGTCGATGCCCGGGTCCACCCCGATCTCATTGAGAAAGAGAAGCCCTTTTTCCCGCACCGGCTGGTCCAGCTTTTTCATGCCTTCGCTGACGTAGGAAGTGGTCACCATGCTTTTTCCGTATTCCAGACACATGCCGGCCACCTTGACGTGGTGGATCCAGGGCAGCAGGCTGATGACGATATCGTGCTCCTTGATCAATGCGGCCAGGGCTTCGTCATTTTCCACATCCACGGCCTGGGCCCGGCCGTTCTCATGACCTTTGACCAGTTTCTCGGCCTTGCTAACCGTGCGCGAAGCGACCGTGATCGACAGGTTCTTCTGCTCCAGCAGATAATTCACTCCCGGCCTGCTAACCAAGCCGGCTCCCAAGACCAGTATTTTTTTCATGACATTCTCCTATTTTAAAAAATCTCTCATGTATTGGTATTCCGGGCCGAAATCGCCGCGGTGCAGGACCAGCGCTTTTTTAATGGGCAAAGGTAAATGCAGGTTTTCCGGATCGCGGCCGAAATCGGCGGCGGCGATCTCCGGGATAAAATCACGCAGCACCGCGGAAAACTCAACTGATGATTCGCGGGGGAATTCGCAGGGCAGGTTGTCCACGGCCATGACTGTCACGCCCAGGGACTGGACGCCGTCCTCAAAACGGTCGTTTTCTGCGAAATAGGTGTAATAGGCGTTGTCGGGCTTGGTGGCCTGGCGGGTGATCTCGATGGAACCGTCGATGTCGCAGCTGATGTCGCCGATGACCTGGAGGCGGAGGTTGGATTCCAGAATTGTGCGATCCTTGAGGTAGCGCTTGCTGACCAGGCGCGGGTATTTTTCGGTCCAGTAAATGCAGTTGACCAGGATGGAGAGCAGGGGCAGGTAGTTTTCGAATTTCGACTCGTACTTTTCCGGATGGCTGTAATATTCCTGAAGGTCAAAAGTTCCCTGTTTGGCGCGTACCAGGTCGTCCTCGCTGAACACGACCTTGTACAGGTTCAGGTTATCATTGGAAAAATTTTCGAACATTTCGACCAGGGCTTCGGCTGAGAGGATCTTGTACGGCAGCAGGTCGAAAATCTCCTGGGCGCCGCGTGAAACGTTGCCGTAACCGGCAAAACCGACCACCAGCGGGCATAGTTCAGACGGGAATCCGTGCTCGTCGATCTCTTTGCCGATGGCCGTAATCTCGGCCTTGGCCTGCTCCAGAGAATCGTACTGGTAGGCCTGGCGGATTTTGGCGAAGGGAGTGACCATGCCCCGGGCCTGTAATTTCTGTCCGTAAGCGTGCATGGTGTCGAGCATGCCGGCCAACCCGGCGTAACGGCCGAAAAAAATCAGGCGCTGGTTTTTTTCATCGAGCACGCGTTCGTAATCGATCAGGTTGCACTGCAGGTCGGTCAGGGTTTTGAGCATTTGCATATTGTAAGCCTGTCCCTTGATGGTGTGGGAGAAAAACACGTAGGTCTTGTTTTTTTCGAACAGGGCAGCCGGGATCTCCTTGACGGCAAGAATGACGCTTGCCTCCGTGAGGTCTTCGCTGATCTCGGCTCCGGCGCTGCGGAAATCTTCATTGGAAAAGATCCTGATTTTTGAAGGCTGAACAATGATGCGCATGCCGTGCTTTTCCTTAAGCCAGCGCACGTCGTCTGGTACAAGCGGCACTCTTTTTTCCCATTCATTTTTATCTTCGCGGCGGATAGCGATCGTTTTTTTCATGGTTTTCCTTTTGGCCGCCAATTGACCATTTTTCACTTTAACAAAATCCATGACATTAGTCAATCGTTTCCCGCCGCATTGCCCGAGACTGCGGCTTTTTTCCCGCCGCCTCACGGGTCGTCGTCGCTGCCTTTCCCCCGTTGACTTTGCCGGGGTGGACCATTATAATTCTGGCATGAAAAAAACAATTTATCTCATTGTTTTGTCGGTCCTTCTGGCTGCCGGGGCTGCCGGCCAGGAAGGGCAACGCGGGAAAAAACGTGAATTCGCTGAAACAGAAAAAGAGGTTTATAAAGAGCTGAAAGCCGAATACCGCAACTGGCTCGACATGATCACCCACATCACCTATGCTGAGGAACGCAAGGTTTTTTTAAAACTGACCAATGACCGCGACCGCGACGCTTTCATCAAGATTTTCTGGCTGCAGCGCGATCCCACCCCGGGCACGCCTGCAAATGAATTCAAAACCGAGATCGAAACGCGTTTTGCCTACGTCAACGATTTTTTCAAACGCGGTTCACCGCGCCCGGGCTGGATGACCGACCAGGGTAGGATATACATGATCCTGGGCAAGCCCAACAGCCAGGAACGGTTTGATGAGAAGCCGGGATTGTACCCGGTTCAGGTCTGGTATTATTACGGTGACGCCAGCCTGGGACTGCCGACGTATTTCAACATCGTCTTCTATAAGCGGCACGGCGGCGGGGAATGGAAATTGTACAACCCGGCCCTGGACGGTCCGGCCTCGCTGCTTATTCAGGATTCGCCCATGGATACGGACAATAACGTAGCCATTTACAACAAAATATACGACCTGGCGCCGACCCTGGCCGGCCCAGCCATATCCATGATCCCCAATGAAATGACCGATAATTACCGGCCATCCTTGCGCAACAATTTCATTATGGCCAGCATTTTCGAGTCACCAACCAAAAGGCTGAATCTTTCCTATGCCACCAATTTCCTGAAATACAAAGGATATGTCAATATTGAATCCTCGGCCAATTTCATTGAAAGTTACAACCTGGTATCGGTCACCCGCGAAGAGCGCTACGGCTGTGATTTCGTCAATGTTTCCGTGCGGCCTAAAAGGCTCTCCCTGGGCTTCAATGAAGACGAGGACAAGTATTTTTTCAACCTGAACCTTAACGTCAGTTTGCGCAAAGGCGAAACCATCATTTATCAGTATGTCAAAAATTTCGAATTTTATTTCGCACCAGACAAGGTCCAGGGCCTTGAGGGCGGGGGGGTAGTGGTCCACGATTCCTTCCCGGTGATCCCCGGAGATTTCCTGTTGGTTGTGTTCATTGAAAACTCAGTGGGCAAGGAATTCTCCTATTTTGACCATGCCATTCACGTGCCCCATCCCGGACAGAAGCCTTACCTGGCCAACCCCATCCTCGGCTACAAACAGGAGATCGAAAACAGCAATTTCTTTCACACCTACAAATTCTTCAATAAAGTATTGTCCGTGGATATCGATAAGACCTTCGGTCTCAGCGATGTTCCCCACCTGCTGGTCGGTGTCTATGACTTGACCCGGGAAGTTTGGGAAAAGGGCGAAGTCGAGATTGAATTGCGCGGCCTGAATGAGAGGTTCAAATTCAGCCGCACCGTACGCCAATCATTGAATGAACAGCCGTTTGCCAAGGATATGCATCTGATCCTGGCGCTCGACAAAAAGGATCTGCGTTCCGATTATTATGAATTGACCCTGCGTTTGCGCGCTCCGGGGGGCGCCCTGCTGGACAGCAAAAAAACCGATTTTACCATTTCCCCGATCCAGAAAATCGCCCACCCGATCGAAACCTACAAGCAGGTCATGGTTGACAATCCCTATTTTTTCAACTACGTCCAGGGCCAGCAGTTCGAAGGGATAGGCAACCTGGAGAAAGCGGAGCTGTATTTTGCAAAAAGCGTACAGGACAATCCCGATTTCGCGGAGGGGTACGTGGCCCAGTTTACTTTGGCCAACAGGCTAAAGAAGTATTCCCAGGTGCTGGCTGCCGTGGAGAATCTCAGCAGATTCGCTAAATTCGCTTTTGATTATCACCTGATCAAAGGCAGCGCCCTGTTCGGCCTGGAGCGCTTCGAGCCGGCCCTCGACGAGCTGCTCAAAGCCAATAAAATCTACAACAGCGACATCCGCGTTTTAAATTTGATCGGCTTCTCTTTTTTCAAGCTCAACGACATGGAAGAGGCCCTGAAAGCATTCGAAGCCTCTCTGGCTTTGAATGGCAAGCAGCCGCAGGTTGACAGAATTGTCACCGAGATCAAGGGACGGACCTCGAAAAACAAAGGCGGACAAAAAGGTAAGGTCAAGTAGAAAGGGGCCACCGCTTTCGGCTGCTGCAAGTTTTCAATACAGGCCGATAGAACGCAAGCTGATCTCGCCCCGGGAGCCGGAGTGGGAGTTGCCATTGTCGATCGTGAAAAAAAAGGCGCTGATTTTTTTTAGATCGGCTGTAGCGTCGGGGCCGTAAAGACGGTGGAAACGGGCGAAAGGGATCGCGATCCGCTGCCAGTTTTCCCCGACCAGGAATGAATGCTGGAACGCGGATTCCAGTCGGTCCTCGCCATTGCGAAATTGCAGCCAGAAACGCATGGGACGGCTGCCGCGGGTTTCGAAAACAAAGCCCCGATAATTTGAAAAATCGAGGTTTTCCCTGCGGGCCAGGGCTGTCCAGAAGTCGACCTGGGTAGGTGATTCTTGCCGCAGGATAAAGGTGAAGCGGGTGACCGGCTGGTCGGAGGCTTGGTTATCAACCTGCATTGTGGCCTGAGAAAGGGGATTCTTTTCGATCTGGAAATAATTTTCAGACCCGGCCAGGATACGGCGGGGCGTGACCGTCTCAGGCTTTTCAGGATTCCTTGAGCGGCCGATAAAGATGGGGTTGGCCAGGATCCAGGGCAGATCACTGCCGGAGCCCGAATGCGGCGATATTTCGCAACGATATACCCCGGGCCGAGTGATGGGAATGGCAATTTCCTGCCGGTTGTTGTCGCGGATTTTTTTAAATTTTCCCCCGTCTTTCTTGATCAGGATGTCGGTCGAAAAATTGAAAGGCAATTTCAGAACCAGCACGCCGCCGTCGGCCTCGGCGTCTCCCCCCATTTCCACCTGGCGGCCGTCTTTTTCAAGATAGTAATTTTCGAAACCGTTGGCCGCGGCCAGCGATTCGATGGCGCTGAAAAAATTGCCGCGGCGCATGGCGGCAATGATGGACGCGGCAGCAGACTGCGGATCCTTTTCCAGTTCACGCTGCACTTTCACGTATACATTCAATATGCGGAACGTGGATTCGTAGGAAGGAAAACGGAAACGGAATTTTTTGCTGATTTGCAGTTTGGCATGAGAATCCAATGCGTATATTCCGTAATACTTGCCCTTTTGGTTGAAGCGGTCCCAGATGCGCATTTCCTTTTCAGGATACGTGATCACCGATGTCAAAGCGCTGTCCGGATTGAAAAGGTACTGCAGTGGGAAAACCGCAACGCTGAAAAAAATATTTTTCATGGCCTGTTGATACAGGCTCAGTATTTCAATGCCGGTGAAGCCGCGGACCTGCCAGTCGGTCCAGGGGATCTTGCGGTCCAGGGGGTGAGAGATGAACGTCACGCCATGGTCGCGGTTGACTTCAGCGATCGCTTCCTGCGGCTCGGGCGGGAAAATGTATCCGGGGATGCGGAAGCCGGCTGCGGCCAGGTGGCCGGAGTTTAGCGAAAATTCCGAGGCGCCAATGAGCAGGGTGTCATGGATCCAGGCTGTGGCGGCCGCTGCCTGCAGGTTAGGCCGGCCGTGGTCGGTTAGAATAACAAAATCCAGATTCTGGCTTTGGGCGGCCCGGCAGATCTCCTCGATGCCGCCGGAACCATCGGAAAAATTAGAATGGAGGTGATAAACGCCTTTTTTGTAATACGAAGGAAGGGCGCGGTTGTTCAATCTTTTTTGAAAGGAGAAACTGTTGTAAGCGGTGACAGCGATGGCGATGGCCAGGATGGCCAAAATGGCCTTGAAAAATTTTTTCAGCAAACGAGCAGCTCCTTCATGCGGGCCACGGCTTGCTTCAGTCCAAGAAAAGCGGCATTGGCCACGATGGAGTGGCCGATGTTCAGTTCTTCGATCTCGCTGATGGCGGCGATGGGACGGATGTTTTGATAGGTAAGTCCGTGGCCGGCCAGCAGGGTGAAGTTCAGTTTCTTGGTATAACTCACCGCTTTGCCGATTTTTTCCAGTTCCAGCCGGGCGTAACTGTTACCGGCATTTTTGGCGTAGTCGCCGGTGTTCAATTCGATGATGCGGATACCCAGGCGGTGGCAGGCCTTGATTTGATCGATCTCCGGATCAATGAACAATGAAACGCCTATGCCTGCCGCCAGCAGGTTGCCCGCTACTTCCTGGATCTTGTCGGCGAACATGATCACGTCAAGCCCGCCGCTGGTCGTGACTTCATCCTTGCTTTCCGGAACCAGCGTGCAGAGGTCAGGCTTGTATTTCAGGGCGATCTTGACCATTTCCATGGAAACGGCCATTTCCAGGTTCAATTTGCTTTTAATCACCCGGCGCAGGATCTCGACGTCCCTTTCCTGGATATGCCGGCGGTCCTGGCGCAAATGCACCGTGATGCCGTCGGCGCCACCCATTTCAGCAAGCACCGCCGCGTAAACCGGGTCCGGTTCGTTGGTCATTCGCGCCTGGCGAATGGTGGCAATGTGATCGATATTGACGCTAAGTTTCATGTTGGTCTCCAATTTCATTTTCTACCAATGACTGGAAAATCGGCATATTTTTTTCGATGACGTCCCGGTCCCGGGCTTCCATCATGATACGCAGCTTCGCTTCGGTGCCCGAATAACGGATCAGCAAGCGTGCCTGGTCGCCGTTTTGTTTCTCAAACTCCCTGGCAGCCTGCTTGAGTGTTTTCCAGGTTTTCAGGTCTTTCCTGAGCCTGATCCGAATGTTGACCGTTTGCTGGGGAAACAAACGCAGTTGCTTGAGGATATCATCGGCGCCGCAATGGAAAAAATCCAGGGCTTTCATAAAAAAAAGCGCGGTCAAAAAACCGTCCCCGGTCGTCTGGCGCTGCCGCAAAATGATGTGTCCGGACGGCTCACCACCCAGAATGGCGCCCTTTTTTTTCATCAGCCGGTACACGTGCTTGTCGCCGACGCCGCTGCGCAGAAATTCGATCCCAATGGCGTTCAACGCCCTTTCCAGCCCGAGATTGCCCATGACGGTGCCGACCACCATGCGATTGAAACTAGGCTCGGTATCATTCAGGTAACGAGCCATGATGTAAAGGGCATGGTCGCCTTCTAAAATGTTCCCGCTGCGGTCCGAGAAAATCACCCGGTCGGCATCGCCATCAAAGGCCATGCCCAGGTCGGCTTTTTTTACTGCCACCAGTTTTTTCAGGGCTCGCGGGAAGGTTGAACCGCAGCCGGCGTTGATGTTCCGTCCGTTGGGCCGGGCGTGGCCGATGGCGGCATTCAGTCCCAGGCGGCGGCAAAGCGGGGCGATTATCGAGCTGGCGGCCCCATTGGCGCAGTCCACAGCGATTTTCATTTTTTGCCCGGCCAGGTCCCTGCCGTTCTCATATAGAAAATCCTGATAATAGCGGTTGGCTATGGCCGTAACCGCCTGCGGCCGGGCGGGGGTTGTTTTTTTTCTCGCCCGGAAATCAACACTGATCTTGTTTTCCAGGCGTTGGCAAATTTTTTCACCGCGATGGTTGAAGATCTTGATGCCGTTATCGCTGAAAGGATTGTGTGAAGCGGAAATCATGATGCCGAAGTCAAAATGGAGTTTCCGGGTCAGGTAGGCCAATCCCGAAGTAGGCAGGACGCCGGCTGATGCGATGCGGGTGCGCCGGCCCAGGCCTTGGCTTAACTGCGCTTCGATGACCGCGCCCGAGGCGCGGGTGTCACGGGCGATGAGAATGGCGGGATCGGGGGTCAGGTGAGCGATCACCGCGCCCAGCTTGAGCAGTGAGGCTTCGTCCAGCGGAAAGGCCCCGGCCGTGGAGCGGATACCGTCGGTACCAAAAAGGTTGTCTTTCATTTTTTCGCACTGTGGTCTACTATTTCCAGTTGGAGTTCCACGTCGCGGTGATCCCGGAATTTTAAAATGTCCTTGGTTTGTTTCAGGGCGATGCGGCGGGTCAGGCTTGCTCCGATCTCACTCAAGTCCACCTCTTCGGTCAGGACGACGTCTATATCGTTGATCTGCGATTTGTAGCCCATGACCGTAACCCGGTCGGGGATGACCCTGGCCTCTTTTAGAATCAGGGGCAGCTTCAGGCGGCCGCGGAAACGAATCTTCACCGGAACTTCCCTGGTGGCGAATTCCTCGACGTATACCTCGATCATTTTCGGGTGGATGGAGATGAGTTGGACGCCGGTGGGAATTTCCAGGTAATCCTCAGCGAAAAAATTAAGCTTACTGCTTTCATTGATGTTTTTCAGATCGATCTTGATAGGATTGATTCCTGATGTGGCGGCGGCGACGAATTTGCTGGCGCCTTTGAGCGAAACCGTCACTTCTTCCGGGCGCAGGTTGACCACTTCCATATTAGCGGACACATTGAAAATTTCCACGGGAACTTTCAGTGTTTTTTCTGAGAATGTCTTTTCCTGGCCACTGATGCTGGCCCAGACAAGTACGGCCAGGACCAGGGCGCTGGTCTTCAGGCCCAGGTTGTTCAAAAAAAGTTTCCTTATATTTTCTGGCATTTTAGATCTTCAGGAATTTCAACCTGTTTTTCAGGCCTTCGCGATCCAGGCCGCGGATCAGTTCACCTTTGACGGCCAGGGATATCTTCCCGGTCTGCTCGGAAACGACGATGGCCACGCAGTCTGATTCCTGGCTGATGCCGATTGCGGCCAGGTGTCGGCCCCCGGCCGGTGTTAATTCCAAGAGCGGTGGATAAGGAAAAAAACAATTGGCTGCGGCGATGCGGCCTTCGGAAATGATCACCGCTCCGTCGTGCAGTGGGGTGTTGGGAGAAAAAATAGTCAACAGCATGTCCTTGGAGATCAGGGCGTCGATCTTGATGTGTTTGTCGATATAGGATTTCAGCTTGATCTCTCTTTCCACGGCGATCAAGGCACCGACCTTTCCCAAGGCCATGGCTACAACGGCATTGACGATCTCATCACGGATACGCGAGATGTCGGTGGGGATGAATTTGGTTTTGAGCTTGCCGCCGATCTCGGCCAGTATCTTGCGAAATTCGCCTTGGAACAGAACGATGATGGCAAAAACCAGATAGGTGAAGAAGTTGTTCAAAATAAAGGCGAAGGCGGTGAGCTTGAGCAGGTCGGTGATCAGCGCGAAAAAGCCGATCAGCATCAGCCCCAGAGCCATCTGGTATGATTTTGTCCCTTTGATCAGCAGCAGCAGGTAATAGATCAGCAGGAAGATCAGGAAAATATCGAGAATATCCCGCACATTGAATTTGGCAAAGGCATTGATGATGTTTTCAATGATCATCTATTTTTGGTTTGGCTGGCTGTTTCCGTTCCTGGGTTTCCTTTTTGTTGTTTGCCGGCGGCCGGGTTTCTTCTGAGTGCCCAGGATGGCGGCGATGTCGTCCGAGGTCAGGGACTCCTTCTCCAGCAGCCCCTGGGCGATGATCTCCAGTTTTTCACGGTTTTCCAGAATGATCTTCTTGGAACTGGCGTAGGCCTGGTCGATGATCTTTTTGATCTCGACATCGATCATCTGCAAAGTCTCCTCGGAGAATTCATTGTGGGACATCAGGTCGCGGCCCAGGAAGATCATGTCTTCTTTCTTGGCGAAGCTGATCGGTCCCATGGCCGACATGCCCCACTCACAGACCATTTTACGGGCAATGGATGTGGCCTTTTCGAAATCGTTGCCGGCGCCGGTAGTGGTCATATGGAGAAATATTTCCTCGGAGATGCGTCCGGCCAAAAGCACCGACAACTGGGCGTCCAGGTAGGTTTTGGAGTAGGTGTACTTGTCGTTTAGCGGCAATTGCTGGGTCTGGCCCAAGGCCATGCCGCGGGGGATAATGGAAACCTTGTGCAGGGGGTCGGCTTCCTTTTCCAGGGAGGCGATCAGGGCATGGCCGGCTTCGTGGTAGGCAGTGATCCGTTTTTCCTCCTCGGAGATGATCATGCTTTTTCTTTCACTGCCCATCAGCACCTTGTCCTTGGCGTATTCGAAATCCTCCATGGCGATGCTTTTTTTACCGTTGCGTGAAGCATACAGGGCAGCCTCGTTGACCATGTTGGCGATATCGGCTCCGGTGAAACCAGGGGTGGAGCGGCCCAGTATCTGCAGTTCGACGTCCTTGGCCAAAGGCGTGTTGCGCGTGTGCACCTTGAGGATCTCTTCGCGGCCCTTGACATCGGGGATGGAAACGACGATGCGGCGGTCGAAGCGCCCCGGCCGCAGCAGGGCCGAGTCGAGAATGTCGGGACGGTTGGTGGCGGCGATGATAATTACCCCTTCGTTGGCGTCGAAGCCGTCCATTTCCACCAGCAGCTGGTTCAGGGTTTGCTCGCGTTCATCGTGGCCGCCGCCCAGGCCGGTGCCGCGCTGCCGGCCCACGGCATCGATCTCATCGATGAAGATCATGCAGGGAGCGTGTTTTTTGCCTTCGTCAAACAGATCGCGCACCCGGGAAGCCCCTACGCCCACAAAAAGCTCGACAAAATCGGAACCGGAAATGGAGAAAAAAGGCACATTGGCCTCGCCGGCGATGGCCTTGGCCAGGAGGGTTTTACCGGTGCCTGGAGGCCCGATGAGCAGCACGCCCTTGGGAATCTTGCCGCCCAAGCGCTGGAATTTTTTGGGTTCCTTTAGGAATTCAATGATCTCTTCCAGTTCCTCCTTGGCTTCCTCGACCCCGGCCACGTCCTTGAAAGTGAATTTGTTTTTGTCACCGGTGAACATGCGGGCTTTACTTTTACCGAAGCTGAAGGCCTTGTTGCCGCCCTGCTGGCGCATGATCATGATCCAGAAAACAATGATGATCACGAATGGCGCCCAGGAAAGGAGGATGCTTAACCACTCGTTCTTATTCAGTTTTTCCACTTCGATATTGACTTTGTGCTGGCGCAGTTTGCTGATCAGATCGGGGTAATCCAGGGGAATTGTGGACTCGTAGCGGGTGTAAGCGGTCCCATCCTCCAGGTTCATGTCGCCCTTGACAACATTGCTGGCGATCTGGGCGCTGGATATCTGGTCGTTTTCGACTTTGTCCATGAATTCGGAAAATGTCAGTGTTTTGGTCTTGCTGTTGGAAACGTTACTGAGCATGTTCCATAGCATAATGAGGATCACCAGTGATATCAGCCAGAATAAGATACCTTTCGGAGCCTTTTGTGTAATTTTGTTCATCATCTCTGTTTTTCCTTGTGCATTTTTTCCATTATAGCACATTCATGGATTTTTGAAAAATGGCTTTTCTCCAGGAGCTGCGCTTGAGAACCATCCTGTTTTTTATATGACGCCGTGTTTGCGGCCCACCTTGGTGAATACGTTGTTGTACTCGATCGAACCGCGGCCGGTTTTTTGGCAAAGAACCGGTGGCGTGGGAGTTGTCTACCATGACCAAAGCGTCATAGATGCCGGCCAGTTCGACGATGCTTCTTATTTTGGCGATGTCACCGTCCATGGAGAACACGCCATCGGCGGCGATCAGGATATTGCGGGATAGGCTTGGGCAGCACATTTACCGTTGAATTGCCTAAAGTGGAATGATCCGCCCCTAGCGGCTGGATGCTTGAATCTAAAGACGCAAAAACTGCCTGGTCCGATCCGCGCATGCCGCACTCATGGCGCGCTGGCCTTTTTAAGTTTTAGGACGCGCCGGCAGGCATCATCGATGCGCGCTTCACTGACGCGCCCGGATGCAACCAGGCTGAGGATGATGTCCCGCGTCCGGGTGGCTATGCTTTCATCGTAGGACAGGTTGTTGGCGATGAGGATGATGTCATTGCCGGCTTCCAGCGCCAGCTCCAAAGCCGTTTCCCTGCTGTATTCAGCGCTGATGGCCTTCATGTCCATGTCGTCGGAAATGACCAGCCCTGCGAAGCCCAGCTCCTGCCGCAGCAGGCCCGTGATGGTTTTCCGGGAAAGCGTGGCCGGGAATTCGGGATCCAGGCCGTGGTTGAAGATATGGGCGGTCATGACGGCCTCGGCCCGGCCGCGGCCGATGAGCTCGCGATAGGGCTCAAGTTCAAGCGCTTCCCAGGTGGCGCTGACATCGGTGAAGCCGAAGTGGGAATCCTGGCGCGAGCTGCCGTGGCCCGGAAAATGCTTCAGGCAACTGATAACTCCGTGTTCGCTCTGGGCTTCGATCACCGCCAAGGCGTGGCGGGTGACCGTGTACGGATCGGCGGAAAAACTGCGCTGGTATCTGCCGATGATCGGGTTGGTTGGATTGACATTCAGGTCGACCAGCGGAGCGAAATTGAGATTGATGCCGGCTTCGGCCAGTACGCGGGCGATTTTTTCGGCTTGGCGACGGGTCTCTCCCGGGTCGTCGAGGTCGCCCAGACTCTGCGCTGAGATCGTGGCCGGGAAACCGCATTTCTCTTTGAGCCGCGCCACCTGCCCGCCTTCCTGGTCCACGGCCACCAGCAAAGGAATGGTGGCGGCGGCTTGCAGAGAATGGATCAGTTCTTTAAGCTGCCGGGGTGAATGGATGTTGCGCTGGTCGCTTTTCAGGGCCAAATCGCGGTCGAAAAGGACTATGCCGCCTATGCGGCCGGCGCGAATGTCTTCAATGATGGGCGCACATTCAACGGCTTCCATGCCGCGGAAGCCGATCAGCAGCAGCTGGCCGATTTTTTCGCTCAGGGTCACGGGCCTGTCCCGACCGGCATCATAGACCGTATTGGTCGATGATCTCCTGCTTGGTCTTGTGCAGAATGCCGAACTTGGCTCCGACCTTGGTAAAGGCGGCCAGGGCTTTGTCCAGGTGGTGCGGCTCGTGGGCGGCCGAAAGCTGAGTGCGGATGCGCGCCTGGCCCTTGGCCACCACCGGAAAGAAAAAACCCACGGCATAAATGCCTTCCTGGTAAAGTTCCCTGGCGAAATCCTGGGAGAGTTTGGCATTGAACAGCATCACCGGTACGATCGGCGTCTCGCCTTCCTTGATGATCAATCCGGCCTCGGTCAGCCCCTTTCTCCAGAAGGAGGTGTTCCTTTCCAGTTTGTCGCGGCGCTCGGTGGTTTTAGAGATAATGTCGAGCACGGCGATGGCCCCGGAAACCACCACCGGCGGAATGGTGTTGGAGAATAGGTAGGGCCTGGCCTTCTGCCGGCACATTTCCACCAGTTCGCGCCGGCCGGAAACGCAGCCGCCGGAAGCGCCGCCCAGGGCCTTGCCCAGGGTTGTGGTGATGATGTCGATCTTGCCGAGCACGCCGCAGTGTTCGTGGGTGCCGCGTCCGCTCTTGCCGATGAAGCCGCTGGCGTGCGAGTCATCGACGAACACCAGGGCGTTGTATTTTTCGGCCAGGGTCACGATCTGGTCCAACTTGGCCAGGTCGCCGTCCATGGAAAAGGCGCCATCGGTGATGATCAGCTTGACGCGGGCGTCGGCGTGCAGCTGCAGTTTCTCCTCGAGGTGCCCCAAGTCGGAATGCTTGAAAGTATCGGTCTTAGCTTTGCACAGGCGCATGCCGTCAACGATCGAGGCATGTACCAGGCGGTCGGATATCATCACGTCCTGCTCGTTCAGCACGGCTTCGAAGACGCCGGCGTTGGCGTCCATGCAGGAGGGGAAAAGGATGGTGTCTTCCATGCCCAGGAATTTGCTGAGCTGGGCTTCCAGCTCCTTATGGATGTCCTGGGTGCCGCAGATGAAGCGTACCGAGGACATGCCGTAACCCCGGGAATCCAATCCTTTTCTGGCAGCCTCCACCACATCGGGATGGGATGAAAGTCCGAGGTAGTTGTTGGCGCACATGTTGATCACATGTTTGCGGCTGGCGCCGGCAGGAAATTCCACCTCGATCTCAGCGTTCTGCGGGGAGCAGATGATGCGCTCTTCCTTGAAGATGCCGGCACTGCGGATGTCGGCCAGTTCCTTTTGATAAATGTTGCGAATATCGTTGTTGAATGCCATGGAGCACCTAGCGGATGTTGAATTCTGCGAGCAGCTTGATGATGTTGTCCACCGAGTCGAACGCTTCCGGGCTGGCCTTGGCGTCGGGGATCTGGATGGTGAACTTGGTTTCCAGGAATCGCTTCAGCGAAACCATGGAAAAGGAGTCGACGATGCCGCCCGAGATCAGCGGCGAGTCGTAGGTGATTTCACGGTCGTCATCTTCCTCCAGATACTCTTTCTTTACATAATCAAGAATTGTGTTTTTCAGATCGGACATATTTTTCTCCTTTTCGGTTGATTGCCAATGTTTTTATTACACAGAAAAGTGAAAATTGTCAATAGGCGAGCGACTGCTACAATTGATCATTTAGCGGGCAGATATTTTAAATTGATTGAAAAACTAACAATATGTTGATAGAAAATCGAACTAATGTTATTATATTATTGTGAGGAAAGTATGAATAAAATGAATGTTGATCTGGGGAGGCGCATTAAACAAATTCGTAAGAATGAAGGGCTCAGCCAGGAAAAACTATCTTCTGCTATCGGCATTTCGCGATCAGCGATATCCCAAATAGAGAGTGGTGAAAGGAAGATTACCGCTGAGGAATTGGTGCTTCTGGCCAAGAAATTCAATATTACTCTGGAAAATCTGATCGACCCTGAAATCACACCAATAATTGATCTTCCAGAGAAAAAGCATTCTTTCCCGCCAGTTGAATATGAAATTCGAATTTCTGTTCCCCAAAAAAATTTGGAAAAATTCAAGGAAGTGTTGTTATATATTTTAGGCAGGGTTGGTTCGTTGCCCAATGTTGGCGAAACGGTATTATATAAACTTCTTTATTTTATCGATTTCGACTATTACGAGATGTATGAAGAACAGCTGATCGGCGCCTCCTACCAGAAAAATCACCATGGCCCGACTCCGCTGGAATTCAAAAAAATTGTCGATCGCATGATCAAGGAACAGGAGATCGAAAAAGTTAAAAGCGAATATTTTAATTTTCCGCAAACAAAGTATTTTCCGCTGCGAACAGCCGATTTGTCAAAGCTCAAAGCCAATGAGATCAGCATTATCGACAAGGTCCTTTGCCGTTTTGCCGATTGGAATGCTTCACAGATCAGTGAGTATTCGCACAAGGACGTTCCTTGGCTGACAACTAAAAGTGGGAAGATAATCCCATATGAATCGGTCTTTTACCGGACAGCACCTTATTCGGTCAGGCAATATGGCGAATGATTTCAAAGAAGTAGTAGAACTTCCTGAATTCAAGAAAGATCTGAAAAAGCTTCTAAAAAGATACCCTACTTTGGACGAAGATATACAAAACTTCATTTCCACTCAATTAGCGATGTTTCACAAATTGGGATTGGATAATAATGGAATTTTTCGGTTAACTGATCTTGGGTTTGATAATCCTCCTGTTTTCAAAGCCAAAAAATTCGCCTGTCGCTCTTTAAAAGGTAAAGGCGTGATGTCTGGTGTCAGAGTTATTTATTCATATTATCAAAACTCAGATCTAATTGAATTGATCGAGATTTACTTTAAAGGCATTAAAGAAAATGAAGACCGCCAACGTATATTGAAATTGTTTAAATGAATTCAGTCGTTCTCCAGTGTGGAGATGTCGCCGATCTCCTCGCCCCACTCCTGGGCGCGCAGCACGCGGCGCATGATCTTGCCCGAGCGCGTCTTGGGCAGCGACGGGACGAACTCGATCTCCTGGGGCATGGCCAGCGGTGAGAGCTTCTTGCGCACGAAGTTCATGATGTCGAGCTCGAGCATCTTGGAGGCCTGGAAGCCGGGCTTGAGGGCGATGAAGGCTTTGACAACTTCCATGTTAACCGGGTCGGGCTTGCCCACCACCGCCGACTCGGCCACCGACTCGTGCTCGAGCAGCGCCGACTCGATCTCGAAGGGGCCGACCAGGTGGCCGGCGGTGTTGATCACGTCGTCGTCGCGGCCCACGAACCAGAAGTAGCCGTCCTCGTCGATCGAGGCGCGGTCGCCGCAGATATACCAACCATTTTTGAATTTACTTTTGTATATTTCTTCGTTGTTCCAGTAGGTGCGGAACATCGAGGGCCAGCCGGGCTTGATGGCGATCAAACCCACGATGCCCGCTTTCTGGATCGGTTCATGGGTCTTCAGGTCGACCACGGTGGCGGTGATGCCCGGGAAGGGCTTGCCCATGGAACCGGGCTTTATCTTCATGGTCGGGTAGTTGCTGATCACCATGCTGCCGGTCTCGGTCTGCCAGAAGGTATCGTGGAAAAACAAGCCGAAGACCTTTTTCGACCACAGCACCGCTTCGGCGTTGAGCGGTTCGCCGACCGAGCAAAGGTGGCGCAGGCTGGAGAGGTCGAATTTCCTGACGATCTCGTCGCCCTCCTTCATCAGCGAGCGGATAGCGGTCGGCGCCGAGTACCAGACCGTGATCTTGTGTTTTTCGATGAAGCGGTACCACGACTCGGTCTTGAAGCCGGCGTCGAGCACGCACTGGGTCACGCCGCTGGCCCAGGGCCCGATGATGCCGTAGGAGGTGCCGGTGACCCAGCCCGGGTCGGCCGTGCACCAGTAGATGTCGTCATCCTGCAAGTCCAGAACATACTTGGTGCTGATATATTGGGAAATGAGCGAATAGTGGACATGCTGCGCGCCCTTAGGCTTGCCGGTGGTGCCTGAAGTGTAGTGCAGTACCGAAGGTGTTTCCGCTTGGGCGGGAAAGACCGGAAAGTTTTCAACCCGCGCTTCCTTTTCCATGTGCAGGGCGATTTCCCTTTCGCGCAATGGCTTGCTTTCGTCGTCGTCAACGACGATGATGTTTCGCAAGGTCGGCAGGTCTTTGAGCAGGGCGCGCACCTTGGCCACGTGCTTTTTCTGGGTGATGATGGCGGCCGTGCCTGCGTCGGCCAGGCGGGTGAGCAGGGACTCGGCGCCGAAGGCCGAGAATAGGGGCTGGGCTATTCCGCCCATTTTCAATATGGCCAGAAAGCCGAAGTAGAGTTCCGGGACTTTGTCCATGAAAAGGCAGATGCGCTCCCCGGGCTGCAAGCCGAGGTTCTTCAGGTACTGGGCGATCGTATTGGTCAGCAGGCGCATGTCGTTGAACGTATATTTTTTCACCTCGCCGGCGTGGCCCTCCCAGATCAGGGCCAGCTTGCCGCCCTGGCCCTGGGCGCAGATGCGGTCGCTGCAGTAGGCGCCGATGTTGATGGTGTCCCCGGCCTTGTAGCCGAGTTCCTTTTCCGAAATGCTCCATTGGAAGTCTTTGATTTCTTCTTCGTAGCTGCGCATGTTGGTCATTTTGGTCCTCCAGACAATTATATTCTTTGCGTTGCTTGTCGATGCAAAACGATTTTATAAATTATATAACGCTGATTGTCAAGGGAGTTCGACGTTCGAAGTCCGATGTTCGATGTTGAGGAACAAAAAAAAATTCAAAATCCAAAGTGCCAAAAAATGCCTTCTTTTGGAGCATGGGAATTTGATTGTTTCGATTTACTTCCGATTTTATTTCCACAACTTCGAACGTCGAACATCGAACATCGAACCTTTTTAGAATTGACACGCTGAGGACTGCGACCTACAATCTGATCCATGACCGGCTCGACTCCTTTTTATCGCAACATGGAGCGCTTCTTCGTCCGCCTCAAGTCAGGACAAACCATGACCCTGGGCGCAGCGCTGCAGCTCCATTTGCGCGTTACTCCCGAGCAGGCACGGCAGTTGGTCCGCCAAGGCAGTGTCTGGGACGGGGAAAGCAAAGTACGCTTGAAAGACGAAAGTATGGCCATCACTAAACAGTTGCTGCGCGTGGACCGGCCGAAATTCACCATACGGGAATATGAATTGCTACCGGAAGAAATCAAGTACGAAGATAACGATCTGTTTATCGTCTTCAAAAGGGGCGGTGTCCCGGTGCAGCCCACCCCATACAGCGACATCGACAACCTGCTGCACGGCGTGCAGAAATATTACGAGCGCTTGGCACTCCGCTACCGGGCGGCGCCGATCAACCGCCTTGACCTGCCGGCCCAGGGGCTGGTCTTTTTCGCCAAGAACAAACAGAGCGAGATCGCCCTGCACCGCCAGTTCCAGGAACGCAAGATCCGCAAACGTTACCTGGCCGCCACCCAGGTTTTTGCCGGAGTGCAGCCTTCCTATATCATTCGCTCAGAGCTGGAGTGGCAAGGAAGCAGCAAGTCGGCTTTGACCTACATCCGTTTTTGCCGGGAAAGCCGCGGCCGCTATTTTTTTCTGGTTTTCCCGCAGAGTGGACGCACCCACCAGATCCGCCGCCATTTCCAGGAAAAGGTGGCGCCCCTGGTCGGCGATGTTCGCTACGGCCATTACCCACCCGGCACTGATCTCTGGCTGCTCTGTTTCCATTATTCATTTCGCCACCCGTTCAGCGGCAAAAAGATCACGGTCAGTTTCCTGCCCGAAACTTGGCGGGAGGCCATGGGCCTGCCGGCGGCAGCTGAGTGAAACGGGATTCCATTCCCAGAGAAATGCTGGGTTCGGAAACGCTCACCACTCCGGGCCAGACCAACAGAAGCTCGGCCGGACTAAAATGACCAACTCGTCCGCCCGCTATGTGTGGCGGACTCAGACAGTGGTCATTTTACCCAAGGCACGTCCGTCCTTGCTTTGTTGGTTCCCTGGCCCTGCGTTTGCGTTCGCTTTTCCCGACGCCAGCATTTCCATTCAAATAGTCGGCTAATGGATTATATAAAATGAGACAGTTGACAAACACAATAACAAATGTTAATATGTTTATATGTTAAAAAAGGTACGCACTCTCAGGGTCCTGGCTGACGAGAACCGCCTGCGCCTGCTGTTGCTCTTGCGGCAGCGGGAGCTTTTCGTTTGCCAGCTTATAGCTGTATTACAACTGTCGCAGCCCCTGGTCTCGCGCAACCTGGCCCTACTGGAGCGGGAAGGGTTGCTCGATTCAAGGCGCCAGGGCAAGCATATCTTTTACCGCCTTAAAAAAAATCTGCCGCCCCTGGCCGCCTCGCTGCTGCGATCCATGGCCCAGGAACCGTCCGGGGACGACTTGTTCGCCCGTGATCGGCAAAATATGGATTTATTCTGCCGCCGCTTCCTGCGCGGGGCTGAATGCGATATGGGCGCGGTCAAGGCTTTTATTGAATACAAGAGTAAAAAAAATAAAGAAGGAGTCAACTATGGAAAAATTGGACAAAAAAACGTTCACTGAGAAAATTTTCGATTTTGAAAACAAGAAGAAATGGGAATTCCGCGGCGAACTTCCGGCTATCGTGGATTTTTACGCCGACTGGTGCGGGCCCTGCAAAATGGTCACACCCATCTTGGAAAAACTGGCCGTAGAATATGAAGGTAAAATCAATATTTACAAGGTCGATACCGACAAGGAACAGGAACTGGCCGGATCCTTCGGCATCATGACTATTCCCAGCCTGCTCTTCATTCCCCAGAAAGGCGAACCGCAGATGGCCCGTGGTGCTCTGAGCCGCGAAGCTTTTGAAAAGGCGATCCAGGAGATCCTGGGGGTGCAGAAAGACGAACAGAAGCAATCGCAATAAGTGATGAGTGATGCGTGATGAGAAACCGCATGCACTCGAAAATTGTTATCTCGTTTTCTTTCTCATCACTCATCACTGAGACCTGGAAGTTCGTTCACTCATCACCATAGGTAGTTAGTTTACTAATCCCGCCATTTGTGCTATTTTTCTGGCCATGGACAGCGGCAAGAACAAGCGGGTTGAGCAGGCGCTCAAAGATCTTTTCCAACTGCGCAACGATATCGAGACCGAGCTGCGTTTGATCAAAATCGATCCTTTCAGCGGCGAATTTGTCGATTTCCCCTCCCAACTGGCCCCGGAGATTACTGCCTTATATAAGAAGCGCGGCATCGAGCGCCTTTTCTCCCACCAGGCCGGGGCACTGGAGAGCATCCTGCGGGGACGGCACACGGTGGTGGCCACGCCGACCGCCTCGGGCAAGACCTTGATCTACAACGCCGCCGCCCTGGACGCCCTGGCCCGTAATCCCCAGGCCAAGGCCCTGTACCTGTTCCCGACCAAGGCCCTGTCCCAGGACCAGTTGGCCGAACTTTTCGATCTGAACAAGGCCCTGGGCGACAAGCTGGGCCTTTACACCTATGACGGCGATACGCCGACCAGCATGCGCCAGGCCATCCGCAAGCAGGCGCAGATCGTGATCTCCAACCCTTACATGCTGCACTCGGGCATCCTGCCGCACCACACCAAGTGGGCCAGCCTGTTCGAAAACCTGAAGTACGTGGTCATCGATGAATTGCATTATTATACCGGGGTTTTCGGCTCGCACGTGGCCAATGTCATGCGCCGCTTGAAGCGCGTCTGCGCTTTTTACGGTACGCGGCCGGTTTTCATCATGAGTTCGGCCACCATCGGCAATCCGGCCGACCTGGCTTCCAGGCTGATCGAGGAAGAGGTAGTCCTGATCGACAAGAATGGTGCCCCGCGCGGGACTAAATTCCTGGTTTTTTTCAATCCGCCCGTGGTCAACAAGCAGCTGGGCATCCGCCGTTCCTACGTCTCCATGACCCGCGAGATCGCCGGCATCCTGCTCAAGCACGGTTTGCAGGTGATCACTTTTGCCAACTCGCGCCTTATCACCGAGATCCTGGTTAAATACTTGAAAAATGATTTTGAAAAATCCGTGTTGGACCGCGACACCATACGCGGCTATCGCGGCGGTTATTTGCCCAAGCTGCGGCGCGAGATCGAGAAAGGCCTGCGCGACGGCAAGATCAAGGCCGTGGTCTCGACCAACGCCCTGGAACTGGGCATCGATATCGGTTCGCTTGACGCCGTGGTCCTGGCATCCTATCCCGGTTCGATCTCCTCGACCTGGCAGCGCATCGGCAGGGCCGGCAGGCGCAGCAGCCAATCGTTGGGAGTCTTGGTCGCCTCTTCCATGCCCATCGACCAGTACATCGTCAGCCATCCCGAATATTTTTCCGGCCAGTCTCCGGAAATGGGGCGCATCAACGCCGACAATCTTACCGTTTTGATCGATCATATCAAGTGCGCCGCTTTCGAGTTGCCTTTCGCCAAGGGCGACAAATTCGGCAGCGAAGACCTGCAGGAAATCCTGGATTATTTGGCCGCAAATCAGGTGCTTTTGCGTAAGGACGACAAGTGGTTCTGGACCGAGGAGGGCTACCCGGCCGACGCCGTAAGCCTGAACCGCGTCACTTCCGACAACTTCGTGGTCGTCGACCGCACGGCAGGGGAGCGGGTGATCGCCGAGGTCGGTTTTTCCAATGCCCTGGAAACACTGCACCCCAAGGCGATCTATATCCTGGAAGGCGAGCAGTACGTGGTCGAGGAACTTGATTATGAGAACCGCAAGGCTTTCCTGACCCGTTCCAACGCCGACTATTATACCGATTCCATCACCTATACCAAAATCAAGGTACTGGATATCTTTGACGAGACGCGCCTGAAGAACCACAACTTCTCCTACGGCGACGTTCATGTCTTTTCCCAGGTGGTGGGTTTCAAGAAATTGAAATTTTTCACCATGGAGAACGTCGGCGCCGGCGAACTGCAGCTGCCCCAGCAGGAGATGCACACCACCGGCTTCTGGCTGACCGTCAAAAACGACGTGCTGCAGTGCCTTGATTTTTCCAACGAGGAGAAGCTCGAGGCCGTGGCCGGTATCGCCTACCTGATGAGGCAGATCAGCCCGGTCATCCTGCTCTGCGACAGCCGCGACGTGGGTGTGGCCATTGAGGACAACTTGACCAAGGACCCGCTGCATCCCGGGGTGCTGAAGAACATGCGGCGCGGCCAGGCTGACATGACATTCGCCGACCGCTTTGAGCCTAACATTTTTATTTTTGACAAGTACCCGGGCGGGGTCGGATTTTCCGAAACCCTCTACGAGAAAGGCGGCCTGTTGCTCGAGAAAGCGCTGGAGATCATTGAAAACTGCCCCTGTCCCGGCGGCTGCCCATCTTGCGTCAGCCCGGCCATACGCCCCCGGGGCAATCACAAGGGCGCGGCCCGCTTCATCCTGAAACTGCTCCTCGACCGGCTCGACAATTGAAGACAGCCGGGGATTTTATTTTAAAAAAAAATACGATTTAATGAGATGGCGCTTGCTTTTTTGTTATTTTATTTTTAGAATCCTAAATGATTCAAGGAGGACTTATGAAAAAAGCATTGGTTCTGTTGTGCGGATTGCTGTTGGTTTCCGGAGTATATGGCGCGGGCAGCCAGATGAATTTCGGCCTTAATTTCGGCATCATGACCCCCGATAACTTCAAGTTCGATCCGATCATGTGGACGGTTGGCGCTGAGTTGGATCTGCAATTAAACGATTACGTGATGCTCAGCCCCGAGGTGACGCTGGTCGGTTACAAGTTCGAATTCAAGCAATTCGTCCTCTATCCGGGCGTTATCCTGAATTTCACTCCCGGAAGCCTTTTCGTTGGCGGCGGTCTGGTCAAAGGATTCCTGATCGGCAGTGGTGTAAATGCATCGTCCGACATCGCCCTGAAATTGAATGCCGGCCTGATATCCAGAAACACCAAGCTCACCGTCTACCTGATCAGCGATTTCGACAGCATTTTCAAAAACATGCTGGTGGGAGCTTCGCTCGGGTTCAGGTTCTAAACCAGGTTAACAGCTCGGAATCATCAGAGATCGAGGGAGATTCCTACGGCCAGGAACGTTCCCTGTGACAGATTGATTTCCATGAGCAGCCGACTTTTTGACGCCACTCGGTAGTGCATGGATAAGGACAGGGCCGGAGCCAAGATCCAGGCTGGAATACCGTAATTTTTTCGCCTGAGCTCTTCCAGAGTGCTGTCTTCGCTTTTACGCAATTCAACCGTGCCCAGGAACGTTTGCACGCTGGCGGTCAAAGGCAGATGCAGGTCGCCGCTGAAATGGAGCAGGGTCACGCCAAGAGCGGTATAAATGCCGGTCCGGCCCGCCTGCAGGATGCGCCAGCGCCCCTGGGCAGTCAGCATGATGGTGCGCAGATTGATCTGTCCCTGGCCGCTGGTGCTGATATGGGCGACCGGGATATCCAGGAAGAATATGTCCTGCTCTGCCGTCAGGGTGAAGGGCAGGGAAAAATTGAGGTAACTGGCCAAGATGCCCAGGGCGAACTTGTCACGATTCAGGCGGAGCCAGCAGCCGGCGGTCGCGAACCAGCCGCGTGAGCGCAAATCGATTTGGGGCTCGAAGGCAAAGATCGTGAATTCGGAAAGCAGGGGGGCCAACAAGCGGCCTGCTTCTTCGCTGACCAATTGCTGTGCCTCGCGGGCGACAGGGGATGTCCAGGGTGCCAACGTCCACGGTCCAAGGGAAAACTGCCATTCCCAGCCTGATGCCTTTTGAGCCCGCGGCCAGGCGGCCAGAAGCAGCACAAAAAGACAAATGCTCATTTTTCTCATGGACAGGAATTATAACATAATATCTGCATTGTTTTCCCGGGCTAGAACGGAAAAATAGTTGGTAAATTCCGGAATTTGTGTTGTTTTTAATGAACAGTAATACTATTATTTTAATATGAAAAAAATATTTTATGCGTTTACCGGCATCGTTATGACTTTTTCGCTGGCCACGGCCGTTACACTGCTCCTTTCCAGCCAGGAACAGGTCCATGAGCACATCGAAGTGGTCCAACAGGAAATAGTGGTGCGGGTCTCATCTGGATCCAACCCGGTCTCCGGACTCACAGCAGGGGATTTCAGCCTCTACGAGGACGGGAAGCAGGTCAAGATCGGCTACTGTCGCGAACAGCGCCGCTCCTTGACGCGGCCCGAAAGCCCGGTTGGTACTGCGGCGACCACCGCCGGCCAAAGACGCCTGTTCCTGTTCATGATTTGGCTCGACGAGGAGAGCCAGGAGTGGACCAAGGCCTGGGACTATTTCCTTGGCCATGTTTACCGCGCCGGCGACCGCATCATCCTGAATGACGGCACACGGACGGTCGAGGTGACCTCGCCGGAAAAGGAAAGGGAGAAGATCAAGACGTTCTTCGCCGCCATGGCCGAGGCAATGCGCAGGAAAAAGGCCCAGAAAGCACTCCTGGTGAAGGAGCTGGAGGCCATTACTTCCAAGCTCTTCGATACCATGGTGCACAGCCCCTTCGACGATGTGGCAATGCATCCGACCAAGGAGGGGGAAAACACGCCGCCCAGCCTCGAGGCCGACCTGGAGAAGCCGATCATGGACCAGTTCAAGCAGCAATACGGCGCCATCGTCGACGAGTACCGTCTGACGAGGCTCAAGGGGTACACGAGCTGGCTGGAGCGGCTGGCCGTCGCCCTCAAGGCGGTGGAGGCGGAAAAGTGGGTGCTGGTCTTCATGCAGAACGAGCGCCTGCCGCTGCTGAGCCACGAAGGCCGCCTCTTCAGCGAGATGCCGATGAAGCAGAGCACCATCAACGAGCTTCGCCGCCTGCTAAACGAGACGGAGAAGCGGATCGAGCTCGACAACGACCTGACCGGCTATCTGCGTGATCTGCAGCCACTGTTCATCGGGGCCAATGCCACCTACCACCTTTTCCTCTGCGATGCGGCCAGGGAGTCCCTCACCAACCAGTACCTGCAGTGGCGGCCGGTGTTCTCCTCATGGGAGGGGGCGTTCCGCCAGATCAGCGCCGACACCGGCGGCAGGGTGAGCAATACGACCCAACTGGGCGAGGCCATGGAAAAAGCAGCTGCCAGCGAGGACATCTACTATATCCTCTCCTATGAACCCGCCGAGGGCAAGGAGCGTCAGCGCGACCTCAGGATCGAGATGAAGCGGCCCGGTTTGAAAGCGGCCTATTCCCGCAAGCTGACATTGGCCGAACTGTTCCCGCTTAAAATACAGGATGTGAAGTGGCAGGACGGGCTTCTCAAGGTCTCCCTCGCCGATTTCCAGCGCACCTATGGGGAAGCCGGGCTGAGCGGCCGGTTGCGCCTCGCTATCAGGGCCGAAATCAAGGGCGGGGTGCCCCTGGTCTCGGAAACCGAGCTCCAACCCGTTGAGCCGGCCGTGGACGTGGAGATGGCATTGAACTTCCCTGCTCCCGGCCGCTATCTGATCAAGGTCGAGGTGGAAGACCGGTTGACTGGCCATCGCGCCCAGGCGGAAAAAGAGATTGAAATCCTGCCAGCGCCTGTCCCCACACCGGCTTCAGCGGTTCAAGAGGAGCCGGTTCTGCCCGACGAGCTGGCAGCGTTGTTTGTCCTGACCTCGGACTATTGCCGGCGGCTGAAGGAAGGGGCGTTCCGCTTTTATTGCCTGGAAAAGGTAGAAGAGAAGTTTTTGCAACGCGATCCCCAGCAGCAGAAGCGGGTGGAGATAGTCGAGCGGCGCTGGCAGTACGACTACCAGATCACCGGTGCCGGTGGCGAGATCCAGGAGCGCCGACGCCTGGTGCGTGACGGCGCCCGCAAGGTCGACAAGGAGAACGCCTCGCTGGAGACGCGCTTTGCTTCGCGCTACTCGGTCTTCCTGCCGGTGACCCTTCTGGCCCCCGAGAACCGGGCCAAGTATGCCTACCGGTTGCTTGATCACGAGAAGGTGAAGAAACGGCGCTGCGCGGTGGTCGAGGTGCTGCCGCGCCAGGAGGGAAGCGGTGGCATCGCCCAAGGGAAAGTGTGGATCGATGAAGAGGACGGCTCGGTGCTGATGAAGATCGAGACAAACCCGGGGGGGGTGGCTGGAGTGCAAGCGCTCGAGAAGGCGGCAAAAAACATGTTGGCGCGCCTGCTGCTCGAGGTGAATCACCTATATTATGTCGAGCATGGCGGCCTCCGTTTTCCTTCCATGACCACATTCCGCGAGGCCTATATTTTTGAAAAAACCGTGGTTAACCAAAAGACGGAAATTCCCTTCAGCTCCGGCGAAGGGAAAAAACCAGGCAGCGGCTCGACCACCGTCAATATCCCGCGGCTCGAACAGGGGCGGCGTGAGGTCGAATTCTACCGCCTGCGCCAGGATTACGAAAAATACCGCTTTTTTGAGGTAAAGAGCCGGGAAGTGATCAAGGATCCGCCACTCTGAGGTCTTCTCACCTTAGCCCCGCCTGATGCCGAGCGATAAAAAACGCAGTTGAAAAGCAGCGGTTCAGAAAGTTTTTTAAAAGGAAGTCGGCAGGGGAAAGGCGGGGAGGAATGAAGGAGCCGCCTTTCCCCTGCCGGGGGGACAAACAAATGAATTCAAAATGCCTGGGGGCTCTCCTCAAGGTCTTCCGTGTCTGTAAAGGGGGGTAGGGGCCGGCCGCTCCTTTTGCCCATTTTATCACGCATTTCACGGCGGAATTTTTCCTTCATTTTTTCGAGTTTCTGGATCTGCTCGGCGCTCAGGGTGTCGCGCACGTCCAGCAGGTAGTTCAGATGGCCGACCTGCAGGTCTGTCTTCATTTGGGCGGTTGCGCGGACCATTTTTTCCATTTCGCGACGGTCGATGCGGTTGCCCTTGAGCAGCGACGCGAACTTCAACTCCAGCACTTTGATGTCGGAACCGCGGCGGATGGCGCTTTCCTCGTAGGCCAGCATCATGTTCTCGATCTTCACTTCCTGCTGGGAAGTCAGACCGATCTCGGTTTTCAGGCGCAAGATGAAGCGGGCTTCAAACAGGTTGTTTTCCGCCATGTACAAACCGAATCTCATGCTGTTCAGCATGTTTGGCGGCAGTCTTTTTCCGTCCTGGGCCTGGGCCAGCGAACCCAACAGCAAAAACATGATCAGCAGAAAAAAGATTTTTTTATTCATGAGTCCCTCCTTTTTCGGGACGGTGATGGAAAAAAAACCAGTTGCGGCTCAAATTATAGAGCATGCTCAAGCGCTGGTCGGATTCGAGAATGTCGTTGATCTTCAGCAGGGCGGCGATGAAATCGCGGTTCAACTGGTTCTCCAACTGGTTCAATTCTTCGGTCTTCTTGGCGATCTTTTCCGCATCGTAAAGCGGATTGCCGAGTTCTTCGACGATCTCCACCCGCTTGTCCAGGATATCTTCCTTGAACAGGATGGAATTAATTTTAAATTTGCGGACGATCTCACGTATTTTCGTTTCCTGTTCCGCTTTCAGGCCGAAATCACTTTTAAATTCAGACGGCGGGACCGGCCGGTGCGGCGCGATTTTATTGAAGGCGAAAGCCGCCAGGAAAGCCAGGTTCAGGGCCAGGGAAACGGTGAAAAGCAGGGTCAGTACTTTGCTTTTATTCATGATCGTTACCGTTCAAAAAGGGCCAGGGTGTTGTCATGTACCGCCAGCAGCCCAAGGTCCTGATTTTCAAACAGCACGGCAGTGAAGGTCGCAGCCTGTGGTTTCTCGGCGCCCACCGTGTTGTTGCGAGAAAGTTGCAGAAAAAAAACGCTGAGGAATATCGTGAGAAAAACCAGCGCATAGGCAATGGCCGGCAGCAGGCGGAATTTTGCGGCCCTATTGGCTGGCAGCCCGGCCATGACCTTTGTGGGGAAATACGGGTCGGAGGCCGGCGGCTGCAGACATTTCAAATTGCCTACCAGCTCCTGCAACCCTTCCCATTCGCTCCGGCAAGGCTGACAGTCCCGCAAGTGGGATTCCACTTGCCGCTCCAGGGCGGGATCGAGCTCCCTGTCCTGGTAGATGCTGAGCAATCGCAAGACTTTTTTGCAATTCATTTTTTCCTCGCTGTGTAAACAATTTCCCGGCTTCTTTCTTGCAAATGGATGTTTTTTTTAAGCCTGCTTTTGGCCCGGGATATCAGTGTTTCGATCTTGGGGATCGACCAGCCGGTGATCTCCCTGATCTGCTTGTAGGAAAATTCAAGGTAAACCTTCAGGATCAGGGCCAGGCGCTGTTCTTCGGGCAGCAGCCGCAAATTACGCATGATGTCGCTGTCTCTTTCGCTTTGTTCATGATGAGAGACCAGCGGCGGTTCCTGCCGAAAAGGGGCTTTGTTGAATTCCCAGGCCAGCAGGCGTGAAAAAAGAACCGTACGTTTTTCCCGGTTGAGCCAGTTCAATGTCATGTTTTTGGCAATTTTAAAAATGAAGGCCGAGAAGTTGTTTTCTTTCCGGTAATACGGCAAGTTCTGGAAAATTTTCAGAAACACTTCCTGAGCAATGCTCTGGGCTTCATCGCGGTCCTGGGTCATGCTGGTAATGAAATGGATGATCTTGCCTGAATAGCGTTGGACCAATATTTCGAAATCCTGGCGGTGGCCTGCAAGTACCGCGCTGACTATCTCATCGTCGGTCAATGTTTGTTGATCCATATTTTTTTTTAACAGCCGGCCGCGGCTTTTCTTGCAGGGTGTTTCAACCCTGTTTGGCCGGGGGCGGGGATAAGGTCGCAATGATCCGGGCGGCGTCCAGAAGGTTGTCTACCGTGTGATCGGGACAAGGCCCGGTCTTGGGCGCGGCTTCGCTGAACCTCCCCTGGCCGCTGCCTACCAGCATGGTCAGGCAACCGGCCCTGTTTCCGGCCTCGATGTCGTCTGCCTTGTCGCCGACCATGACGCTGCAGGCCAGGTTCAGGTTAAAATCGATGGCGGCCTGCAGCAGCATACCCGGGGCCGGTTTGCGCAAAGGGCTGTCCAGGCGGTAGCCGGCCACTTTGCCGTCGGCCAGGAACGGGCAATAATAAAAGGCGGCGATTTCTGCGCCCCGGTCTTTGAAATGACTTTGCAGTTGCCGATGTAATTCGATTATTTGCTGCTCGCTGCAAATGCCCCGGGCCACGGCCGACTGATTGCTGGCCACGATGACCAGATATCCAGCCCGGTTCATGGTTCGCACAGCATCCACGGCAAAGGGGAAAAAACCAACTTGGGAAAAATCGCAGATATAGCCGCGGTCCTGGATCAATGTCCCGTCGCGGTCCAAAAAAACCGCTTTGTTCATTTTGCTTCGGAAAGGGCTTGCTTCCAGAGTTGTCTGGCCGCGCCCAGGACCTCAGCGCTACTAACTGCGCTCATGCAGCAGTGATCGCTCGGGCATTCGCGGTGCAGGCAGGGAGCGCATTCAGCGCCATGATGGAGCAGGATGCACGCTTTGCCGCTGGGTGCTGTCTTTCCTGGTTCAGTGGGACCGAATACAGCTACCAGGGGAACGGCCAGGGCGGCAGCGGCATGCATCAGCCCTGAATCGTTGCCTATGAATAGCCGGCAGCGTGCCAGGATGACAATGGTCTGGCGCAGGGTCAGGCGGTCGCACAGGTTTACAACCCGGCCGGGCAGGCCGTCGGCAATGGCCGCGATCTTGTCTTTTTCCGCAGGGCCGCCCATAAGCAGGATGGAGCAATCTGGGAAGGTCTTCTGCCAGTCGATGATCACCTGACGGAAACGTTCGGGCAGCCAGGCCTTGGCGCTGCCGTAGGCTGCGGCCGGCGCTATTGCCAAATAAGGTGGTCGGGCGCCGCTGCCCTGTTCCTCCAGCCAGTCCGCAGCCCATTTGCTTTCTTCCTGGGCCACGACCAGACCGGCCGCATGACTTCGGCTGATCTTTTTTCCGGACAGGTGCTCTATCAAATTCAGATAATAATATTGATGATGATCAAAATTTTTTTTGAAAGGAATTTTGTTGCTGAGCAGCCAACCACGTCCGTCACGATCATAACCGCTGCAGGACCTGATCCCGGCCAGACGAAAAAACAGGGCCGAGGCAAAGGAGTTGGTGAACAAGATGCCACGGTCGAAATGCTTTACCCTCAGTCTTTTCAGGCAGGCGAAATAGGTTGCGGCTGTCCAGCGGTCCGGAATGGGAACGATTTCATCGATTTCGCTTATGTTAAGGAAAATATCGGCCAGGTAGCGCTTGGCGACAATGACCAGACGCTCATTTGGGAAATGTTCTTTATAGGCCCGGATGGCGGACAAACACATGATCCCGTCGCCGATCCAGTTGGGTGATCGGATAACGGTGCTCATTCACTGACGTCAACTTAGGGTTCAGGTTCAAGCTGGGGCGCTTTCGTTTCGGTCTCGGTTTCGACTTCGACATCCTTACCGTCGATCATTTCCCCGCTCAGAGTGCTTTCGCCTGTCCCGGTTGCTTGTTCCATGTCGATTTCACCGAACAGGGAGGGCTCTTCATTCAGCACATTGAAATCTATTTTTCCCTGCCTGAATTCTTCCATGGCTACGGTGAGCGGGTTATCGGTTTTGATCTCGATCTTCCTTCTGGCGCCACCGATGAGCTGCTTAGCACGGCGGGCGACCAATATCGCCAATCTGAACTTGCTGTCTATTCCGTTTAAATTGTACAAGGTTCCTCCCGAAAATTAAATTATAGCAGATTAAGCGTCGGTGTGCAACATGGGATCGAATTGAACCGGGTGAGATGGCTTTCAGGCGAAGTGGATTGAAAATCATGCTGGCGCCGGATCGGTTGACATTGAGGCCAATCGAATGTAAAATTTGATTTTGCACCAAAAAAAATAAGGTGAAATCGAAAAAATGTCCGTTCCCTTGAAGAAGTGGTCTCATGCCATCCCCGTGGCCCTGCTTTTTTCCGGCACCCTTGCCTTGTTTGGGCCGGTACAACTCTTCATTCCCAACTTGTTCGAGTTCGACTTCAGCCTTTCGCAACTACTCCCATCTCTCGTTGCGGTCACATTCCTCATTTTTTTGGCACTTTTGCTGGCGCTGATGCTTTTGCCGGACCGCTTCAACCTTCATGAGCGTGGAGTGGCTGTCGTGTTCGCACTGGGATTCCTCTTGTGGCTTCAAGGCAACTTCCTGGTTTGGAAATACGGCTTGTTGAGCGGTCAGGAGATCAATTGGGGCGGAAAAATTCTCTATGGCTTGATCGATACTCCCCTTTGGATCGCCTTGTTGCTCATGGCCGCCTGCCGCCCGGTCTTTCTTAATCGCTGGGCGAAAACGCTTTCATTGCTGATATTGCTGATCCAATTGCTGGTTACTTCTTTTTACGTCCTCAATCAACCGGAATTGCCGAGTTTTAAAAAATATCAATTGACCTATAGTAAACAATTTGATTTCTCCAAGCAAAAAAACATCATTATCCTGGTCGTGGATACTTTTCAATCGGATATTTTTCAGGAGATCATTGACCGGGATCCCTCCTATAAGAATTATTTCAGGGATTTCACCTATTTCCGCAATACCACCGGTGGATTTCCCAGCACCTATGCCGCCATCCCATTCTTGTTAACAGCACAATCCTACACCAATTCCCAACCCATCCAGGCTTTTATGGCCGATGCCTATTTGTCAGCGTCGTCGATTCCCAGCCAGTTACTAAAGCTTGGCTGGGAAGTAGATCTTTTTCCGGTGGTGAGCAAAAGTGTTTTTTTTGACCCGGTAGTTTTCTCCAACATCCGGGCGAGAAGGAGCAAGGACGGCAAAACCGGATTGGCCCATTTGTTTGACATCACCTTGTTTCGCTGTCTGCCTCATATTCTCAAGCGCGCGATCTACAATGATGACAACTGGTTTTTGACCCGTTGGAAACAGAGAGACGACAAAGCCGCCTTGCACTATGATGACAATAACTACCCTTACGGCAATTCGGAGCAAACCCTCAGTGAAATCCGCAGAATTCGACATTTATCTCCACGAATCCACTCTATGCGCAAGCTATGGAGGTCGATTTCCCGGAGATCGGCGCGGGACTATTTCGATGTTCAATTTGTGTCGAGATTCATGAAAATGGCCGCGGTGGCTTCCGAGAGGTGTGTCTTCAAGTTCTACCACTGGCGCGGCATCCATGAGCCCTTCCGGATCAATGCCGATCTGGCGCCGGTCAACCTGCCTCTCAATCGCGCCAATGCGGTCATCATGGGGCGTGGCGAGCTTAAGCTGATCCATTATTTTCTTGAAGGGCTTCGGGAACTGGGCGTATACGACAACGCGCTGATCTTCATCCTGGGCGACCATGGGCATCCCCATGGAGGGTTCGACCTGTACTTGCCAGCGGACATGGCCGCCATACCATCCCAGAAAGGTTCCTTGCCGAATGGCGTTCTGGAATCGGGGATCCCGCTGTTGCTGGTAAAGCGCCCCGGTGACCATGGGAATCTTGAAATCAATGATGCACCGGCATCGATGGCCGATATCCAGGCCACGGTATTCGATGATTTGGGGCTCGGCCGAAACGGGATGGGCGAGCCGCTTTTTCAAATTCCAGCCGATCGACCCCGCGAGCGCCTTTTTCATTACTACTTTTGGGAGCACGGCGATTGGTTGAATCGTTACTTGCCGGACCTCAAGGAGTATCGGATCAACGGCAACTGTTGGCTGACCTCATCCTGGAGCGAAACCGGAAAGGTTTTCAAACCAGGAGGGTGAGTCTGGTTTTATCAAGGCTGTTTTTGTTTCAAGATTATTTACTTTAATTGACTCAGAGCCACAATTGTGTTTTGTCTCACTCGGAAACATGGAGTTGGGCCCGGCAGAATTCCTGAACAGGATAAGGCGAAGCACATTGGCAAGGAAGCTGTTGTTTCATTCGCTTCTGTGAACCGGCCGGTATAAGGGTCTGCAGATCGAAGAGAAAGAGATGAGGATTTCGGGAAGCTCCCGGACTTGACTTTTCTGGTGATTTTATCATATTGAAAAAGGGGAGTGGCATTTGCAAAAGACATTGAACGGCATCGATATCCTGCCGCAAGTATTCAAGAAGATTGTCGGCGGCCGCCCATGCGCCCTGGTCACGGGCAGCGCCAACATCGATGTCCAGGGCAGGCCGGTTTATGAGTTGGTACGGCACCTGGCCGGCGGCTCCCTGAAAGCCATCTGGTCCTTGCAGCATGGCTTTTTCATTGACAAGCAGGACAACATGATCCCATCGCCCTCGTTTTTCTGGAGCGCCGGGGGGGTGGATGTGCGCAGCTTGTATGGGGAGAAGCTGTTGCCGGACGAAGATTGGCTGCATGACATAGAACTCCTGATCGTCGATCCCTTTGACGTGGGCACCCGGGTATATACCTTCCTCAATCACCTGGTCATGGTCCTGCGCTGGCTTTCCGGGCGCGGTGTCGAGGTGGTCGTGCTGGACCGTCCCAACCCGCTCAACGGCCGCGACCTCGAGGGCCCGTTGTCCCGCCCCGACCATTTCAGCATCGTCGCCCAGCTGCCGGTTCCCATGCGCCACGGCCTGAGCGCTGGTGAATTTCTTTCCTTGGCCCTGAGCTACTACGGATTGGACCTGACCCTGACCGTGGTCAAGGCCCGCGGCTGGTCGCGTGGGGAATTTTTATCCGGGATCTGGACCCTGCCTTCGCCCAACATGCCTTCCCTGGCCGCGGCCCTGGTCTATCCCGGGGCCGTTTTGCTCGAGGGAACGAATATTTCCGAGGGCCGGGGCACTACCCGGCCTTTCGAACTGGCCGGCGCTCCTTACATCGATCCCTCCCGCCTGGCCGAAGAGCTGCGGCGGCTGAAACTGCCCGGAGCACAGTTTGTCCCCATGTTCTTCAAGCCCGAATTTTCCAAGCACGCCGGCTGTGTATGCTGCGGCTTACTCGTTCAGGTGTCGGATCGGAAAAAATTCCGCAGCTTCCGGACCTATTACGAATTGATCCGCCAGGTGGCGCGGCTGCATCCCGGAGAATTCCGCTGGCAGGAGCCGCCCTACGAATTCGAGTTCCGGCGGCCGCCCATGGACATGATCTGCGGCTCGGATCTGATCCGCAAAGCCATTGAAAAAAATATTCCCTTTGCCGGGATCCGCGCTGGCATTGAGCGTGAGATCAGGGCATATGCCGAAACGGTCCGGCTGTTTCTCCTTTATCCATGATCATCATTCCCTTGGCCGATATCCTGACCCCCGGCAATTTCAAGGACATCGGCGATTGCCTTCATGATGACGGGGTGATCGCTTATCCGACCGACACTTTATATGGATTGGGCGGGAATTTTTTCTCCCATGCGGTCATGGCCAGGATCGACACCATGAAAAAGCGCAGTGACCTGCCTTATTCGGTTGCTGTCGCCGACCTGGCCATGCTGGAATCGCTTAGCGCAGAGATCCCGGATATTTTTCGTTCCCGTTTGAAAAAGTTACTGCCGGGGAAATTCACCTTTCTTTTCAAATCCAACCCGGCAATCGATCCCAGGCTGTTGAAGAACAGCGACCGCATCGGCATCCGCATCCCGGGCCTGCCGCCGCTGCTGAAAATGATCTCCGCCCTCGGTTTCCCCCTGGTCAGCACCTCGGTCAACCTGAGCGGCCGGCCGCCCCTGAACGACCCCCGGCGCATCGCCCGGGAGTTCCCCGGCCTCGACCTGCTCATTGATGGGGGAATGCTGCCACCGTCCCCCGGATCGACCCTGGTCGATGTCACGGTGCTGCCGCCGCAGATCGTCCGCCGCGGTGCCGATTGGGAGGAAGCCGCAGCCGTTCTGGGCGGTGATCCCGGGTAGCCGAACCCGGTTTTTTGCCTTGACTTTGGCTGAAAAAAAGCTACAATAGCCGATGGAGGTCCAGCCATGAAACAACTAAAAGGCAGCCGTACGGCTGAAAACCTGCTCAAGGCCTTTGCCGGGGAATCGCAGGCGCGGATGCGCTACACCTTCTACGCCAAGACGGCCGGGAAAGAAGGGTTCAAGCAGATTGAGGAACTGTTCCTGGAAACCGCGGAAAACGAGCGCATGCACGCCAAACTGTTTTATAAACATCTGGTCGCCGCCATGAACGGCGAGCCGGTCGAGATACAGGCCGCCTATCCCGTGGCCCTGGACACGACGGTCAAGAATCTGGAATACGCAGCCAACGGCGAACAAGAAGAATGGTCCAGCATGTACTCTGGATTTGCCTGCATTGCCGATAAAGAAGGTTTTCCTGAAGTCGCCCGCACTTTTCGCGGCATCGCCACGGTGGAAAAAAGACACGAAACCCGCTACCGCAAACTGCTGGCCAATGTGAAGGAGCAAAAGGTTTTTTGCAAGGATAAGAAAGTTTTCTGGAAATGCCGCGTTTGCGGCCAGATAGTCGAGGACAGCAAAGCTCCGGAAAAATGTCCGGTCTGCGATCATCCCCGGGATTACTTCGAATTATTCGTCGAGAACTATTAATTTCCAGCAAGACCTTGAAACAGGATGCAATTGCCTAGGGTAAATAAAAAACTGCTTTTCACCTTTTCCGCGGTCATAGTGCTGGTTCTGAGTTTATTGTTGGTGTTTTTGCTGCAAACGAAAAAAAGCAACGACTCCGCTAAAACCGTGGACACGGAAATAGAAGGGGTCAATCTGACCTATCTGACTTTCAACAAGAACAACGAAAAGAAACTGGAAATCAAATGCCTGGAATCACAAAAAAAAGGTGATGACAAGCTGTTCATGAAAAAAATCACCGCCACTATTTTCAAGGCTGACAAACTGGACAAGGATATTCACATTTCCGCCGATTCCGGCTATGCCAAGAATGATTTCAATGATTTTTACCTTCAGGGCAATGCCTTGATAACCTCTCCAAGTTTTACCTTAGCAAGCAAAAGTTTTGACTTAAAAGATCTGGATGTCCTTTCCACGAATGATGCTGTGGATTTTAAGCTGCGGGACGTGACCGGGCAGGCCAAAAACGGATTGTTGTACATCTTCAAAAATAAATATCTGAAAATGTTCCGACCCAAGGGTGTTTTAACCCGTGCCGGCAAACCCTATGATTTTCAAGCCCAGGTTCTCCGGGTTGTTGAAAAACAAAAGATACTGCATCTTGACAAGGACGCCATTATTGAAGGAGAGGGAACTACCATCAAGGGGAATCGGATATCACTGCAGTTTGACCAGGATTTTGCCAACCTGGAATGGGCTGCAGCTTTTGGGAATTGTTATTTTCAATCATCTGAAATCGGCGCAAACGGCCGGCCGCAAAGCAAGGAAATCACTGCCAATCAGATTAAAATGTTGAATGATCCCCAAGGTCGGCTGCAGAAAATAGCAGTTCTCGGTGACGGAAAAATTTCTCTGGTTGACAACAGCAACAGCAGCCTGATGCAGTCTGGCCGCGTTGAGATTTCTTTGGACAGTGAAACACAGATATTGCATGCAATTCAGGCTTTTACCCGGGGTACTTTAACCCAACGCGGCAAGGAAAATCTCACGGTCAGCGGGGACTCATTTTTGGCTACTTATTCCAAGGAGGGTGTTCTTTCAGAAATCCAGGCTGATAAAAACTGCAGATTCCAAACCGATGATTTCTCGGGCACGGCCGGCCGTCTTGACTACAACGTTGCGAATTCCCGCATTGAAATCTCAGGCAAGGGCACAGCCATCACCAGCAAAAAAAATATTTTCGAATCCGGTCAGTTTTTGATCCAGACAAAACTCAGGCAGTTGGGTTCGGACCAAGGCGTCAAGGCAACACTGATCCCTGAAAAAAAAAATGTCCTGCTGCGGGCCAAGCCGGTGTTCGTCACCGCCTCCGGCATGGAAATGAGTGAAAATGGGGATGTCACTAATTTCAAGGGAAACGTCAAACTGTTCCAGGATGAAATCGAATTGCAGTCCGGGGAGTTAATCTTCGAAACCCGGAGCAACCGCATCTCCTGCCGCGGCAACGCCGACCTGAAATTTATTTCTGATAACGAAAAGATCGTTTTGCACGGCAAAACCATGGTTTTCCATGCCGACGAACTGAAAATCGTCCTAGAGGGCGACGCCCGGCTCCAGCAGGCGGAAAACATGCTGTCCGCCCGCAAGATCGAATTAGCTTTCAACCAAGATGACCGGCTGGAAAAAATAACTGCAGTCGACCAGGCGGCCTTCAGTAAAAAAGACCTGTCCGGCAAAGCGCAGTTTCTCAATTGGTTTTACCCAAGGAAAATCATTTTATTCAAGAATTCAGCCGAGATCATTAAAAAAAATGCCGGGACAACCAGGGGGCAGGAATTGACGTTTGATTTAAGTAACAATGAAATCTCGGTTTCCAGCGCCGACGACCGTTCCGAAACAGTCATCCGCCAGAAAATGCCTTAATTTGCGGTTTTCGCCGTGGAATTCACCTTGATTTTGTATTTGCTTATGATTATGATATCCTTTATAAGCTTTGTTTCGTAATAAAAGAAAGAATGAAGAAAAAAAAAATATTGGTTGTGGATGATGAAATGAATATCCGTGAGTTGCTGGCCGATTTTTTCGCTTCCATGAAAATCGGCTGTGATGCGGTCAGCAATGCCAAGCGAGCGCTGTAAATGCTTGCCCACAACAGCTATTTTCTGATCTTTCTCGACTACAACCTTGAAAAAGAAAAAGCCCCGGATGTGGTTGGGCGCATCAGGGTCAACAGCGGTAACGCCCCGGTTGTCCTGCTGACCGGATCCCCGGACGTGGAAGCAGGAGAAATAGCAAAATTGGGCGTGGCTGATTTGATCTACAAACCTTTCAAATTCGATAGGGTAATGGCAGTTGTCAACCGTTATTTGGAGAGCAAATGAAAAGAAGCATCCTGCTGATTGTCAGTCTGGGCTTGTCGTGTTGCTTGCTAGCGACCGATATCATGAAGTTGTCGGAGATCAAGACCGGAATGGAAGGTGAGGGCAAAACCATTTTTAAAGGCAGCAATATTGAATCCTTCAAATTCAAAGTGCTGGGCATCCTTGACAAGTTTGTTTCCGATAAAAACCTGATCATCGCCGAACTTTTCGCCCCGGAGTTGAATGAAGGCGGGGTTATTGCCGGCATGAGCGGCAGTCCCGTCTATATCAATGGCAAACTCATCGGTTCCGTGTCCTACGGTTTGAGCAATTTTTCAAAAAAACCGATTGCCGGTATCACGCCGATCGAGGATATTCTGAAAATTTCCGCTTACGGCGGTCCTGTCGCCAATGTGGAGATTTCCGATATCAAGATCGATTTCAGCAAGGAGAATGTCAAGCGCGTGGCTGAAGCCATTCAAAACGAACTGGTCAGCCGCATGAGTTTCTCGCCGGCGCGCAATCTGACGCCGATAAAGCTTTTTGCCAGCAGTCGTGGTTTCTGTCCGCAAGCGGTCCACGTTCTGCAGGGAATATTCGTACCGCTTCAGAATCTGGGCATCGGCGCCGAAGTGGACAAAAAAAAATTAAGCCCTGAAATGTTCACTGTGCGCCCGGCCGACGCGGTCTCCATTCCGCTCATTCGCGGCGATGCCTCTTATGCCGCCACCGGCACGGTGACCCACGTCGACGGCAAGAAGGTGTATATTTTCGGACACCCTTTTTTCAACCTGGGCACAGTGGAATTCCCCTTGCACCGGGCCGAAGTTATTTCGGTTGTTCCTTCCTATGAGAATTCCTTCAAGTTGGCCACCACGCGGAACATGGTGGGTGTCGTTCAGCAGGATCGTTTTTCCGGAGTTCTGGGCGAGCTGGGAAAAACCCCCTACATGATCCCCCTGAAGATTTTCCTGAAAAACCGCAACCGCAATTTCAACCTGGAAGTGGTCAACCACCCGCTGCTGACCCCGACCTTGACATATATTTCGCTGCTGAATGCCCTGTTGGCCGAGTTCCAGGAATTTGGTTTCCAATCCATTGCCGTCACTGGAAAAATCTTCATTGAAAATGAAGATAATGTGGTTTTGAACGATCTGTTCAGCGGCACCACGGCTTTCGATGAATTCTCGACCCTGGTCATGGCCATAAATTATTTTCTGTTGAACAACCAGGAAAAAAGCATAAAAATCCAAAAAATGGATTTTGAGATCATCGGCCGTGAGACCATAAAAAAAGCCCAGTTAGAAAATGTACTGATCAATGAAAATTCCTACTTGCCCGGAGAACTGATGGATATTCGCATGAAATTAAAAAATGAAAAGGGTGATAGTTTTGAGGAACAAATCACCATTAAGGCGCCCAACCTGAAGCCGGGTTCTGTTTTTTATCTGTTAGTAGCGGATGCAGGTGAGGTGACCGAATTCGACAACAAAGCCATCAAAACCGTCTATTTTCCGAACAAACTGAGCGCCCTGATCCGGGCCATAAACAATATCCGCAGGAACAACCGCATTTACCTGAAAATATTCGTTCCAGCCCAGGGGATATTCATCAAGGGGTTTGAATATTCCTACTTGCCTTCAAGCATAAGAAATGTCCTGTTGTTCAATTCACTGGGCAATGATCAAGCCAATATGGCGCTGTCCACTATTGCCGAATATCAGTATGAAGTGCCGGCGGTGGTGAGCGGAAAAAAAATCTTCAAGTTGATCATCAAAGAGAGGAAAAATGAATAGCAAAGCGTTTGTTTTCGTTGTTGCCCTTGCCCTGGTCGCCGGTCTGGAAGCGGTCAATGTCAAGCAGATCGAAAAAAAAGAACTGGCAGATTTTCAGAAAGGGAGCTTCATCAATGTCAGCATTGACAATACCGGCAGGTTGTTTTTGGGTCCCAAACTGAAGACCATCCCGGGTCCGGCCGAAGAATTTTATCTGGCCGCAACCACAGCTAAAAATGGAGACCTATACTTGGGGACCGGCCACAACGCGTCAGTATACAGGATTGACCGGAACGGGAAGACCGATATGATTTTCAAGGGTGAGCAGCTGGATGTCTATGCCCTGCTGGTGGCCGGTAATGGCGATGTGATCGCCGGAACCTCCCCCAACGGCCGGGTATATCGGATTTCCAAGGAGAACAAGGTCAGTGAATTGCTCGATCCCGACGAAAAATTCATCTGGGATCTGGCCGAAGACAAGCAGGGCAACATCATCTGCGCCCTGGGCAATACTGGTGCCGTTTACAGCATCAGCAAAGTCGGTACAGCGGAGAACCTCTTAATGGCCGAAGATTCGCACATCATCAGCCTGCATGTCACCCAGGACAACGCCATACTGGCCGGCAGCGGCGACCGCGGGATTCTCTATGAAATAAAAGACCGCAAGGTCAAAGTCCTGTTCGATTCCCCCCTGGAAGAGATCAAGGGCATCGCTACAGACAATGAGGGCAATGTCTTTTTCGCCGCGGTCAAGAGTGTTCCGGTTTCACAAGCAACCAAGGAGTTTGAAATCGGCACTGTTTTTCCCAAAGATGAAAAATCAGAAAAAGAAAAAATCAAGGAAAAGAGCATCCTGTACTGCCTGCAAGCCGATGGTACCGTTGAAACCATCTGGTCGTCTCAGGAAGAATTTATTTACTCTCTGTATTTTGATCCAACCGCCAAGGCGGTCATAATCGGTACCGGCAACTCGGGCCGCGTTTACCGCGTCGACAAGCAGGGCGACTTTTCCCAGGTCTGCGAAACCAATTCAGCCCAGATCTTTAAAATCACAGCCAACGACAAAGGCTATTTTTTGATCGCCAACAACACGGCAGGCATTATCCAGGTTGAAAACAGCCTGAACGCCAGCGGCACCTATTTTTCTGAAGTTTTCGATGCCCGCATCCCATCCCGCTTCGGCCGCCTTACCTGGAATGCCGATCCCGGCAAACAGGCGGCGGTATCGTTCGCGGTAAGAATGGGAAATTCGGACAATCCGGACAAGTCATGGACGAGTTGGTCAGCTCCGTTCAATGATCCGGAAAATTCAAATATCAACACCAGCGGCTACCGTTTCCTGCAGGTGAAAATCGTGCTCAGTTCCGCCAATCCCACCCAGACCCCTTACCTGCAAGGTTATCGGATCCACTACCTGGTCAACAACCTGAAGCCTGAGATAGGCCAGATCCTGGTGCAGAAGCCCAGTGAAAAAAAACCGGTCGCCGATACCACGCCTCCGAGAAAGTACCTGTACGTTTCCTGGGATGCGAACGACCTCAATCAGGACCGCTTGAATTTCAAGCTGTTTTTAAAAAAACTTCCCGACAGCGATTGGGTGTCGCTGGGCAACGATGTCAAGGAAAAATGGCTGTACCTCGACAGTGAACTTTTCGCCGACGGGAAATACCTTTTAAAGGTGCAGGCTGACGACGCCCTGGATAACACGCCGGCCTGGATCAAGACCGCCAGCAAAATATCTTTTCCTTTTGTCATTGACTCCACGGCCCCGCTCCTGTCTGAATTCAACTTTGCCGGCGGCACTGTCAGTTTTACGGCCAGTGATGAGTCTTCGTCGCTCCATCTGGTCAGTTATTCATTGGACGGCAAGGACTGGTACCCGGTTTTTCCCGAAGACATGGTCACCGATTCCAAAGTGGAAAAATTTAAATTTGTACTGAACAACCCGAAACAATCCCGGGTGTTGTTCGTCAAGGTCGTCGACGAGTTCGCTAATTATAAAGTATTCCAAAAATCCATTTAGGAGGGCCCTTTGCCAGAAGCAAAAAAAATTTCTACTCCTTTAACGGATGAAACGATCGCCCAGTTGAAGGCCGGGGACAATGTCCTCATCAACGGCACCATCTATACCGGTCGTGATGCTGCCCATAAAAAATTGGCCGATCTGATCGCCGGCGGGGCCGCGCTGCCGTTCGACCTGCGCGGGCAGATCATCTTTTATGTGGGTCCCACTCCGGCCAGGCCCGGGAATCCGATCGGCTCTGCCGGTCCGACCACCAGTTACCGCATGGACGCCTACGCTGCCAAGCTGCATGAACTTGGCTTGAAGGCTTCCATCGGCAAAGGGTCGCGCAATGCCGAAGTGAAGGACTCTCTGAAAAAATTCAAAGCGGTCTACATGGCCGTGACCGGTGGCGCCGCCGCCCTGGTCTCCAAATGCATCAAGAAAGCCGAAGTGGTCGCTTATCCGGAACTCGGACCCGAAGCCATTCAAAAACTGGAGGTGGAAAATTTTCCCGCCCAGGTGATCAACGACATGTACGGTGGGGATATATACGAGGAGGGCCGCAGGCAATACGAGAGGAACTAGGAGCGCCCCATGAAAATCCATGAGTATCAGGCCAAAGAGCTTTTAAAAAGTTGCGGCGTCCCTGTCCCCCTAGGCGAGGTGGCCGACACGGCCGAGAAAGCGCTGGCGGTTGCGGAAAGACTGGGCTATCCTTGTGTGATCAAGGCCCAGGTGCACGCCGGTGGCCGCGGCAAGGCCGGGGGCATTCAACTGGTAAGAAACCGCTCCGAAGCTGAAAAGCACATCGCCCGCATCCTGGGCATGACCCTGGTCAGTCACCAGACCGGCCCCGAGGGCAAGTTGGTCAGGAAACTGCTGGTCGAACAGGGATTGGACATAATCAAGGAGTTTTACCTGGCGATCATTATCGACCGCGAAGAAGAGATGCCGGTCATCATTGCTTCCTCCCAGGGTGGCATGGAGATCGAAACCGTGGCCCGCGATCATCCTCAGGCCATTTTTAAAATGCATGTGCATCCGGTCACTGGACTTTCCGCCTGCCATATCCGCAACCTGGCGTTCAAACTGGATTTGAGTAAAGTCCAGCAGCAGAATTTCTCGCGCCTGCTGATTAACCTGTATGAACTGTTTTTTAAAAGTGACGCGTCCCTGGTGGAGATCAACCCGCTGATCGTCACCGCAAATGATGAAGTGCTGGCCCTGGACGCCAAGATCAATTTCGATGACAACGCCCTTTACCGTCACCCCGACATCGCTGCCTGGCGCGATGTTCACGAAGAAGAGCCTCTGGAGGTGGAAGCCTCGAAATTTGAATTGAATTACATCCGTCTGGACGGCAATATCGGCTGTATGGTCAATGGCGCCGGCTTGGCCATGGCCACCATGGATATCATCAAGTTTTACGGTGGTGAACCAGCGAATTTCCTTGATGTCGGAGGCGCCACCTCAGTGGAAAAGGTGAAGGAGGCTTTCAAGATCCTGTTGGCCGACAAAAATGTGCGGGCCGTGTTCGTTAATATTTTCGGCGGCATTGTGCGCACCGACTTGGTGGCCAACGGCATCGTTTACGCGGCCAAAGGCCTGGAAATCAAGATCCCAATCGTAATCCGCCTGGTAGGGACCAATGAGGAAGAGGGCATGAGGATTTTGCGCGAATCGCAACTGAATTTCGTCACCGAGAATGTGCTGGCCGATGCTGTGCGCCGTGTGGTCGAGCTGGCCAAAGGAGATTGAACATGTCCATTCTGATCAATCAGGATTCCCGGGTGATCGTCCAGGGATTCACCGGGCGCGAAGGTACTTTTCATGCCACCCAGATGATCGAGTATGGTACGCGCATAGTCGGCGGCATTACCCCGAACAAAGGCGGGCAGATCCACCTGGATAAACCGGTTTTCAATACGGTGGAAGAAGCGGTCAAGGAAACGGCGGCCGATGTATCTGTCATTTTTGTGCCGGCGCCCTTTGCCGCCGATGCCATCATCGAGGCCGCCCTGGCCGGGATCGCCTTGATCGTCTGCATCAGCGAGGGCATTCCGGTGCTGGACATGGTCAAAGTGAAGCATTTCCTCAAGACAACCTCATCGCGTCTGATCGGGCCGAACTGCCCAGGGATCATCTCTCCCGGCAAATGCAAGGTCGGGATCATGCCTTCACGGATCCACAGTCCGGGTAAGGTAGGTATTATCTCGCGTTCCGGGACCTTGACCTATGTTGCGGTGGACCAGATCACGCGAGAGAACCTGGGCCAGTCCACCGGCATCGGCATCGGCGGTGATCCGCTAATCGGCACTTCCTTTGTCGAAGCGCTGCAATTGTTCAAGGACGATGAGCAGACCGAAGCGCTAGTCATGATCGGCGAGATCGGCGGCACGCTGGAAGAAGAGGCGGCGGCTTACATCGGCAAAAATTTCAATAAACCTGTTGTCGCTTTCATTGCCGGCCAGACCGCTCCGCCCGGGAGGCGTATGGGGCATGCCGGCGCGATTATCTCCGGCGGTCGAGGCACCGCGGCTGAAAAAATGGCGGTCCTGAAAAAAAATGGCGTGCACGTGGTGGAAAATCCGGCCGAGATCGGAGCTACAGTAAAGAAAATCCTGGGCTGATCAGAAAAGTGGCCCGGGGAATGATCAAGGGGGGGTACAAAATGAATGGACAGCGCGGGAAAATAACTTTTATGAATCTGGTTGTGTTTTTAATCCTGGTTCTTGGCGGCTTCATGGCTTTCAAGTACATTGCCACCGGTATTGAAAAAAAGCAGATAAAAAAGGAAGTGTTCGATACATTGGGAAGCATACGCGGCGGTGAAATGGAAAGTTCCCAGATCCAGGCGGCAATCGAGCGCCTTCTGGAAAAGAAAAAAATTGAAATTCTCGAAGTTTACGCCGAATTGGATAAGAACAAAGGTATGATTTATTTTTATTATAAATACAAGATCAATACCAATTACCTGCTGTTCAGACGCAGCGAGATTATTGAAGTTGAAGATGAAATGGCCAGCTATGGAATATGAATCAAACCGCGGCTTTTTATTTCAGAATGTTTTCTTTGCCTTTATAGCCGCTGTTTTTTTTATTTATATCCTTAAAGAATTACGCATGATCTTTATTCCGTTTTTCATCGCGCTGTTGCTTTATTTCATGCTGAAGGAAAGCGTGCAAAAACTGGAGGCGTGGAAAATTCCCAAACCCCTGATCATGATCGGCCTGCTGCTCGTTATTTTCATCAGCCTCTCCCTTTTCGGCCTTCTTTTGTTCATCGGGGTTTCTTCCTTCATAGACAATTTTCCTGCCTACAGCGAAAACATCACCCGGCTGGTCAAAAGCGTGCTGCCTTCCCTTAAATTGCCGATCCTCGATGTGGAGAAGTACATAGCCAATCTCGATTGGGAAAAGATTTTCAATCCCGGACAGATCACGGCGCTGGTTTCGGGGACCATGGGAAATTTTACGAGCTTTATCGGCAACCTGTTACTGGTTCTCCTGCTGCTGATGTTCATGCTGGGGGAGAAAGTGCCCATGATCACTCGTATCGCCCGAACCCTGTCCAAAGAGCGGGGAAAGGAATTGCAGCGTATCGTGGCTGCCATCGACACCCGAATCCAGCATTACCTGTTCATCAAAACCCTGTTAAGTTTGGTCACAGCCATCCTAGCCGCGCTGATCCTGTTCGCGGGCCGGGTCGATTTCATCATTTTTGCCGCCCTGCTGGTTTTCTTTCTGAATTACATTCCAACTTTCGGCTCGCTGCTCAGTACGATTTTTCCGGTGCTGATAACCTTTCTTCGCTATGGATTCTGCCTGCGCCTGGTGCTGGTCGCCGTCAGCCTGATGGTCATGCAGTTCGTCATGGGCAACGTCCTCGAACCGCAGATCATGGGTCGGAGCCTGGATCTTTCGCCGATCGTCATCCTCCTTTCCCTGATCTTCTGGGGTTGGCTGTGGGGCGTGGTCGGCATGTTCCTGGCCGTGCCCATCACGTCGGCGCTGAGGATCATTTTTGAGAGCATCCCCACGCTGAAGCCGCTGGCCGCGGCCATGAGCGGCGAGTAATTCGGAATAAAAAATCAGCACTTGATTTTTAATTTTCATTTGTCCCAATTGAATGTAATACTATTATGGTTGACCTTTTAATTTTTTTGTGCAATCATGGGGTTCAGGAGGAATAATGAAATTAAGTAAAATCATGCTGGTTTTGGTTGTTGTGATTGTTGGTTCTTCTCTGCTCCTTTCGGCGGCTCCCAAGCGCGGTAAAAAATACGCAAGCCTGGATTTCGAAAAAGGCAATATGTTTCTTACTGCGCAAGTCGGCCTCTACTCCGATGCGATTCCCTTTGGCGCCAATTTTGAATATGCGATCACTGAAAATATCGGCGTCGGCTGCACGCTCATGATGTGGTTCGGGAGCGGTTTCAGCGTCTTCATGCCCTCGATCGACGCCGCCTACCATTTAACCATGCTGGAAGTGGATAAACTCGATCTGTTTGCCGGGGTCGGATTGGGTTTTGCCATTGTGGGCGGTAATGGCGTAAGCGGTTCTTCCGGAATAGCCATTTCTCCATTTGTTGCAGGCCGTTACTGGTTCTCGGAAAAATTGGGAGTCAGTCTGCGGGTCAATATCGGCATCATCGGTGATTGGACAGGCGTAAGCAGTATGCTGGGTGTGGTCTTCAGGATATAGACTGTACAAAATCCGGTCTTAAGCGATTTGCTCTTCCCAGGGAGGAGAGAAGATTTCTCCTCCTTTTTTTTAGCGAAATTCGGGCAGATAGCGGCGCGATTGCAGCGAAAATTCCCCGTGGTATTCGATCTTGCTCACCATGATGCGAATAAGCGCTGCCGGAGCGAAACAACCGTCCCAGGTTCTTGGATCATCTGGAGCATGGGTCGCGGTCCAATGAATGTAAGTCAATTCTTCTTGAGATAGCGATTGGCGTTCATTGGTTTTGCAGGCGGGACACAGCAAGCCGCGGTAGTCGTTGCGCAGCCAGGCACGGACAAAGTCACGATTTGCGCAGTTCGAGCAGCGCTGGGGGTTGAACAGCAGACCCTCGCCGCGCAGGAGCCAGACTAAGAAATAGAGCAGCAGCCAATCTATGGCCAGTTTTTTTTCACGGCTCCTCAATATGGCCGAAAGCAATTTATATATCCTGGTGTCTTGGTGATTAAGCGGGATGGATTTTATCACGATTTCCGCCATCAGGTAGAAATAAAAGACATTTTCCGCCGCCGTCACCACCGGGAAAAAACTTTTTATTATTTCTCCCTTACTCAGGGTAACCAATTCTTTGTCTTCGTGCCAATAATAATTGAATTCCCCTTCAGTGAACAATTCCAGAAGCGAGCCGAATCGGTTTTTGAGCTTCGCTGCTCCCGGAGCCACGGCTTTCAGCAGGCCGCGGTCAGCGGTCAGCAGTGTGATCAGTTTGTCCTGTTCATGCAAAGGCGAACTGGACAAGACCAGGGCAAGTGTTGATGCTTGGGGCATTTTTCAATGGGCCGGGCCGGGCCGATCGCTCTTCTTCGCCACGTTAATTAAGCTGGGTGTGGAAAAATAAGGCCTTGATCGCGAAATACAGGAAATAGAGACTGAAGGCGATCAGAAGATAGCCAAGAATCCTGACGATTTTTGTGGTACGCTGGGGAGAGAAAAGGGATTTCATCCTGTTGGTGATGAAAATGATCAGGGTGAAATAGGAGAAAGCGCCGAGAATGACGATAAGCATGAAAAAGATCTCATAGCTGAGTTCAAGGGGGATGTATATATTTAATTTCTTCATGAATGAAAGGGCGATCATCCATGAGGCAATACCCAGCGGGTTGATCAACACCATGGTCAGGCCCTTGACGAAAGCCCAGCGCTTTCTTTTTATCTTTTGCGCCATGGCTTCTTCACGCTTTTCGATCTTTTCAAGGAAACGGGCATCTTTGAGAGTAAGCATGCCCAGGATAAATGTAATGGCCGCGGTGATCAGCAGGAAGATGCCTTCGACGCTTAAATTGTAGCCGTTGCTTAAATTGTAGCTGTTTTTCAAGAAAGCAGTGATACCGAAAAAGGCGGCCAGGGCCCAGATGGCATCGCCGAGCGAAGCACCCAAAGCGATGCTTAAGGCTTGAGCAGGATGCTTTTTTATGGCGCTTTGGAAAACCTCCAGGTTGACCGGGCCGATGGGTATGCATAGAAAAAAACCAATAAAAAAACACCCAATGTAGAAAAGAAGAGTGGTCAACATTATAGTCATTGTAACTGATAAAGGAAAAAAAAGTCAAATCAATGTGTAACTAATTTTCTCTAATCCTTCTCCCTTGGTTTTTAAGGAAGAATTTAAAAAAATCGGCTATCGGAATCAATAATATTGTTCTTGTTCAGAAAATTATAAACAGGATCCGAAATAAATAGGCTGAAAGCGACGCCACGGCGACGCTCAAAACTGCCGAGGCGCCAGCGGTTTTCCAGCCGAATTCCCTGCCCATGACCACGAAGGTGGTAAAACAGGGGAAATAAAGGGTCACAAAAACCAGGAAGACCACGGCCTGGCCGAGCGTAAGCGGCAGCAGGGCCAAAGAGGTGGCGCCGAGGGCCTGCTTGGCCATGACCACGATCAGTTCCTTGCGGAAAAAACCAAAGATCAATGTCGTTCCCAATTGGGATGGAAGCCCCAGGACACCATGCAACAGCGGAGAAAACAATTTGTCCAGCCATGAAGCAATGTTCAGGCTGCCCAGCCAGGACATGGCCGCGCTGCCCAGCAGCAGCAGGGGGACAACGGTGACGGCGAATTCTTTCAGCTTGCGGCCGGTATTGGCCAGGGCGTTGCGCAGGGAGGGAACTTTAAGATCGGGGATCTCCATGATCAGTCCGCCGGGTTTTTCCAGGAACAGGGAAATGGTTTTGCCGGTAACGGCGATCACCAACAGCACAAAGAAATAGATAACCAAAGCCCAGACCGGACCGGTCAGCGCCGCGGTCAGGGCGAAAATAACGGCGTTGCGGGCCGAACAGGGGATAAACGGCAGCAGCAGGGCGCTTAGAACCCGGTCGCGCTTGTTTTCCAATATGCGGGTGGCGTAAAGGGCCGGGGCGGTGCAGCCGAAGCCGAGGATGAAAGCAGCCACCGATTTGCCGTGCAGGCCGATACGGTGCAGCAGGCCGTCGAGCAGAAAAGCGATGCGCGACAGGTAACCGCTGTCTTCAAAAATGGCGTTCAGGAAAATGAGCGGCAAGAAATAGGGAAGCACCACGCCCAATGACCCGGCCAAACCCTGCCAAAGGCCGTCGGCGCTGAGCCAGAGAAAATTTGATGTTTTTTGCAAGGGGACGAGCAGGGGCGGAATTCGGTTCAGCAGCGGGTCAAGCCAGCGACTGAGGAGGTTGCCAACAAAAAAGATGGCGGTATAAAATACCAGGAAATAGGCCAACAGGAAAAAACGGCCGAACAAGGGGTGGAGAAAAAATCGGTCCAGGCGGTCATGCAGATGAATGGTTTTACGGGGGACGAATTCGCAGATCTCCTCACTCCATTTCATGGCCAGATGGTGTCTTTCATAAGCCACGGATTCAAAACAGTCGCGCTGGTGATAATCCCGGATCTGGGCGCAAGCGGCAGCGCTATCAACAGCAAGAGCCTGGCGAAGGTCTTCCGGGACCATGCCCGGATTTTCAATGGACTTGATGGCGTAGAAGCGGCGGTTGCCGTTCTGCCCGCTTGCTGGTTCGGGCATGGCCGCGGCCAATTCCTGCACAAGGGTTTCGATATGGGCGGTATAGGGGAAAGCCGGAAGGGGAAGCGGCTCTTCATTCAGCAATCTTGAGCAGCGCTCCATGAGATGCCGCACCCCTTTGCCGTGCAGGGCGGCAGTGGGGACAACCGGGACTCCCAAGGCTTTTTCCAGCTTTTCGTGGTCAATCTTCAAACCCCGCTTTTCGGCTTCATCCTGCATATTCAGGGCAATGGCCATGGGCAGCCCCAGTTCCAGCAGTTCACTGGTCAGTTCGAGGCTGCGTGCCAGTAAAGTGGAATCGACCACATTCACGATCAGATCGATCTTTTCTCTCAACAGGTATTCCTGGGTAATTTTTTCGGCATCGTCGCTGGCATTAAGGGAATAAATGCCGGGGAGATCCAGTAGTTGGAAAAACCGACCTTCCAGCTGGATGGAACTTCGGGTGATTTTTACACTGGTGCCGGCAAAGTTGGCGGCCGCGGCCTTGATGTCGGACAGGACATTGAATAAGGTGCTCTTGCCGGCATTGGGTTGTCCGACCAGAACGATCTTAAAGCTGGTCATCTCCGACCAGTATTTTACTGGCTAGGCCCCGGCCGATGGCGATCTTGCTGGAACGGGTGGTCACATTCCTGATCAGCACGGGGCTCCAGCCTGAATGGTTAAGTTTGATGATGGCATCTCCCACGTGAATCCCCATGGCCAAAAGCTTTTTTTTGGCTTCCAGGCCTGATTTTATTTCAATGATTTTATACGGGATGCCGCTGGGAACCAAATTGAGGGATATTGTTTTCATTAGACATGATAAACCATAATGTTAACCGAGTCAATGCCCGGGGTATGAAAAATGCTTCAGCCTCCGGCCGGTGGTCAAGCCGGCGCCTGCTTGAACAAACTGAATTGACTTTGCTCGGGCTCTTTGCTAACATTGACGGACGCGCCCGGAAAATCCGGATAAAAAAAACATGAAGCTGAGCATCATTATTCCCGTGTTCAACGAGAAGAATACCATCGCCGCTGTCATTCAGGCCGTTCGCAATAGCCCGGTCGCGGAAAAGGAAATCATCATTGTTGACGATTTCTCCAGTGACGGAACTCGCGAACTGCTGTTGGCAATGAGCGGGCAGTACGATGAACTGGTATTGCAGGAAAAGAATCTGGGCAAGGGGGCGGCCATTCGCAGCGGTTTTCTCAAAGCCAGCGGCGACGTGGTCATTATCCAGGATGCCGACCTGGAATATGATCCCAATGAATATGGTATTTTGTTGCAGCCGATCCTCAAGGGCAAGGCTGACGTGGTGTACGGGTCACGTTTCCTCGGAGCGGGAGCGCATCGGGTTTTATATTTCTGGCACATGGTTGGCAACAAATTTTTGACCACGCTGTCCAATGTCTTCACCAACATCAACCTGACTGACATGGAAACCGGTTTCAAGATGTTTAAAAGGGAGATCATGGAGCGGATAGCCATTGAGGAAAACCGCTTCGGCTTTGAGCCGGAAATCACTGCCAAGATTGCCAAGCTCAAGGTGCCGATCTATGAAGTCCCCATCTCATATTACGGACGCACTTACGCCGAGGGAAAAAAGATCAACTGGCAGGACGGTCTGCGGGCAATTTTTGCCATCATCAAATACAACCTGTTCCGCTGAAAAGATTTAGCCTTGTAGGGCTGGCTTTTTTGGATTACAATATCCGGGTGCTGAAATGAATCAGGGGAAAAAACATGATTGACCTGGTAACTGGAGCGGCCGGATTCCTCGGATCACATCTGTGCGATGCTTTACTGGCCAAAGGGCATGAAGTGATCGGTTTGGACAATTTCTTTACCGGCAGCAAGGACAATATCCGCCATATGCTGGCCGACAGCCATTTTGAGATCATCCGTCACGATGTCATCCACCCCATTTTGCTCGAAGCGGACCGGATCTATAATTTTGCCTGCCCGGCTTCTCCTCTTCATTACCAGTTCAACCCGGTAAAAACCATTAAAACATCGGTCCTGGGTGCCATCAACATGCTGGGGTTGGCCAAGCGGGTCAAGGCCCGCATCCTGCAAGCTTCGACGTCGGAAGTGTACGGCGATCCCGAAGAGCATCCCCAAAAGGAATCGTATTGGGGCAGAGTGAATCCCATTGGCCCGCGTTCCTGTTACGATGAAGGGAAACGCGTGGCGGAATCGCTGCTTGTCAATTATCAGCAGCAGAACCATGTGGACATCCGCATCGTGCGGATCTTTAACACCTATGGCCCGCGCATGGCCCTCAACGATGGCCGGGTGATCAGTAATTTTATCGTGCAGGCCCTGCGCGGAGAACCGATAACCATTTTCGGCCGCGGCCAGCAAACCCGTTCCTTCTGTTATGTTTCCGACCTGATCGAAGGAACCATGCGCATGATGGAACAGAATGAATTCAGCGGTCCACTCAATTTGGGCAATCCCGAGGAGATCACGGTCCTGGAACTGGCCGAATCGGTTTTGCAGCTTACCGCTTCCAAATCAAAGATCGTGTTCCAGGAGCTCCCGGTCGACGATCCGGTACGGCGCAAGCCCGATATCTCCCTGGCCCGGGAAAAGCTTGGCTGGGAGATCAAAGTTGAATTGCGGGACGGTTTGCGGGAAACCATCGAGTATTTTAGAAAGACGCTGGCTGCCGGCAAATAATTGCGGGCTTCCGGCGCAGGTAATAGAAAAAAATATTAGGAGGTCCAGACCATGAAAAAAAGAATAGCCGCTGCCGGCGCTTTCCTCTTGCTCGTTTTCACTTTTTCTGTTTTTACCGTTCCTGCTGCCGAAGAGAAGAAACCGTCGAAAAAAATCTCAAAACTGATGACAAAAGCGCAAAAGGCCATCCAGGAGAAGCAGACCGACCAAGCCATCGACCTGTTGCGGCAGGTCATTTCCCTTGATCCGGGCAACCCCATGGTGCGGCACAACCTCGGTGTCCTGTTCCATGAAAAGGGGCGAAGCGATGAGGCTATCGCCAGCTTCGAGGAAGCATTGCGGCTGCAGCCTGATTACCAAAAACCCCTCTTGGCTTTGCGTCAGGCGCTTTTCGAAGCCGGCAAGAGCGCCAGCGCCAATAAGGATTATGAACAGGCCAACAGCTTCCTGCTGAAGCTGGACGGCTTGCCTCTTCCGGCGGCCGAGAATCATAGCCTGCTGGCCTCGGCCCACTATCTGCTCGGCTTCAACTTGTTCAACCTCAAGCAATATACGAAGGCCAGCGAATATTTCGGCAAATGCCAAGCCAGCGAAGGACTGGACAAAGAAAATCCGGATCTGTACGCCAACTCCACCTATTTTCTCGGGATGATGGAATATATCCAGGGCCAATACGCAGTTTCCAACGAGTATTTTCAGAAATATATCGCCTTGTTCCCAGAAGGGTCGGCCAAGCCTGAATTTTTCACCCACGCCAACTATTTCCTCGGCGCCAATCTTTTCCGCATCCTTGAAGCCAGGCTGGCCAAGGGCGATGTCTCCAAGATAACCGAATCGGCCGCCGAGATCCTCCCTTACCTGAAAATGGCCGTGGAGAACAAGCTGCCCAGCGAAGATGTCTATGTCATGCTGGGCAACTGTTATGTCTACCTGAAGGAGTACGACGAGGCCGTGCGGACCTACAAACAGCTGATCGAACTTTTTCCCCAGTCGCAGCAGCTGAAAAACTACCAGGCTTTCCTGCCTGAGCTTGAGAAAATGCTGCAGCAGGCGCAAAAGCCAAAGAAAAAGCGCTGAGCACTTCTCTTGTCTCGATCCGGTTTGTTTTTCGAAGCGATTGCCCGTGACAGCCGTTGTTCGGCCCGGACCGGGCGGGTCACCACCAAGAATGGAGCTTTCGACACACCGGCCTTCATGCCGGTGGGCACGGCCGGATCGGTCAAAGCCCTGACTCCGAGTCAGCTCGACGATGCGGGCGCCCAGATCATCCTGGCCAACACCTACCATCTGTTCCTGCGTCCGGGGACGGATGTGATAAAGCAATTCACTTCCCTGCATCGCTTCATGGCCTGGCACAAACCCATCCTGACCGACAGCGGCGGCTTCCAGATCTTTTCCCTGCAGGCTAACGCCCGGGTAAGCGAAAACGGTGTGCGCTTCAAGTCGCACCTGGACGGCTCCCTGTTCACGCTCACTCCCGAAGACGTGGTGGATATCCAAAATGTCCTGGATTCCGACATCCAAATGGTTCTGGACCATTTCGCGACCCATCCGGCCAGCCGTGCCCAGGATGAAAAAGCGCTCAAGCTGACCGGCCTCTGGGCAGCCCGGGCCCGCGAGCGTTTCCTGAAAACCAAACGGGGCAATTTCCAGTTCGGGATCATCCAGGGCGGTCTGCACAGTGATCTGCGTGAGCGGTCGCTTTATGAATTGGCTGCCTTGGATTTCGAAGGTTATGCCATCGGCGGCCTGAGCGTGGGAGAAAGCCTGGACGATTTCCAAAGGATCCTGGCGCCGCTGGCACCGCAGCTGCCGGCCGCAAAGCCCCGCTACCTGATGGGCTCGGGCACCCCGGAGGATATTCTCTTCGCCGTGGAAAACGGCATAGACATGTTTGATTGCGTCCTGCCTTCACGCAACGCCCGCAACGGCACCCTGTTCACCTCGCGAGGCATAGTCAAGATCAAGAACCAAAGATACAAATGCGATCCGCAGCCCCTGGATGCAGGCTGCGATTGCTACACCTGCCGGAATTTTTCCCGAGCTTATTTACGGCACCTGTTCATGTCCCGCGAGATCCTGGCCTCAATACTGAACACCATTCACAATATCCATTTCTACCTTGATTTTATGGCAAAAATAAGGTATGCTATAAAATCGCAGAAATTCATAGAATTTAAAGAGGATTTTTTAGCTCTTTACAAAGGAGATTAACATGAATGGCGCAACCCAGAGCAATATGCTGGTGCAACTAATTCCGTTTGTCATCATTTTTGTTATTTTTTACCTGCTGATCATCATGCCGGCCCGTAAGAAACAGAAGCAGCACCAAAACATGATCACTTCACTGAAAGGCGGCGAGCGTATCATTACTGCCGGCGGAATTTACGGTACGGTTACGCGGGTCATGGACGACCGTTTTGAAATTCAGGTAGACGGCAATACCAAAGTGCAGATCACCAAATCCTCCATTTCCTCGGTTTTGGAAGTGGGGGGCGAAAAAAGCAAGTAATTCCCGTCAAGCGGCTGCATGCGTTCTCAAACCCTGTGAAATATTTTTGCAGATGCGGCAATTAGGATAATAAGGAGGAACATGATGGACAAGTCTATGACCTGGAAAGTGGGATTGATCATTGCCGTGGTCGCCCTGTCGATCTGGCTGTTATGGCCGTTGGATAAAAAAATCAATTTGGGGCTCGACCTCAGGGGAGGGATGCACCTGATCATGGAAGTCGTGACCGACGAGGCCCTGGCTATCCAGACCGACATCAGCGTCACCCAACTGAAAGGCCTGCTCAAGGACGGCAGCATCAAGTATGACAAGATCGTCCGCAAGGGCTTCAATAAAATAGAGATCACCGGTTCGCTGTACGATGATGAACGCAAGATCAAGGACATCCTGGATGACGATTTCCGCGATTGGACCTATACGGTAGGCGGCAGCCTGATCTCCCTGTCCCTGCGTCCCAATATAGAACAGCAATTGCGCGACCAGTCCGTGGACCAGGCCCTGGAAACCATCCGCAACCGCGTCGATGAATTCGGGGTGGCCGAACCCACCATCCAGAAGGAGGGTATGGCCGGGGACAAATTACTGATCGATCTTCCCGGCGTCGACAACCCGGAACGGGTCAAGAGTTTGATCAAAAGCACGGCCATGCTGGAGTTCCGCCAGGTGGTATCCGGGCCTTTCCTGACCGAGGAAGCTGCCCTGAAGGATTACAACGGCCAGTTGCCCGATGATCTGGAGATCGTAAAAACCAATCCGCGGCGACTGGACAAGGGCTTCTATGTGCTGAAAGCGGCCACCGTTGTCCCGGGTAAAGACCTGAAGAGCGCCCGCCGGGCCCAGGACGAATACGGCGCCCCGGCCGTTGGTTTCTCTTTCAATTCCCAGGGAGCTGCCCTGTTCGAAAGGTTCACTGCAGCCAACATCGGCAAGCAGTTGTCCATTGTCCTGGATGACCGCATCGAAAGCGTGGCTTCAATCCAGGACGTCATCTCCGCTGACGGCATCATCAAGGGTCGTTTTACCATAGATGAAATAGATGATATCGTCCTGGTATTGCGCTCCGGCGCCCTGCCGGCCCCATTGAAGTACATTGAGGAAAGGACCATCGGCCCCTCGCTGGGTGCCGACTCCATCCGCAAGGGATTGGCCGCCTGCCTTGGCGGTTTGCTGCTGGTGGTGCTGTTCATGCTGGTTTACTACCGGGCTGCCGGCATCAATTCTATATTGGCTCTGCTGCTGAACATGCTGATCCTGATGGGTGTCATGGCTTATTTCAAGGCCACCCTGTCCCTGCCCGGCATCGCCGGCATCATCCTGTCCATCGGCATGGCCGTTGATGCCAACGTGCTGATCTTTGAACGCATCCGCGAGGAACTCAATATGGGCAAGTCGCCCAAGTCGGCCATCGACGCTGGTTTCAAGAAGGCGTTTTGGACGATCTTCGATGCCAACCTGACCACGGTCATTTCGGCGATCTTCCTGTTCCAGTTCGGAACCGGCCCCATCAAGGGTTTCGCCGTCACCCTGATCATCGGCATCGTGGCCAGCATGTTCACCGCTATTTTCGTTTCGCGGGTGATTTTCGACCTGACCTACGGCCGGCACAAGAAGCTGTCCAAGATCAGCATATAGGAGTGGAAGATGAAAATATTCAAAATAGAACCCAAGATCAAATTCATAAATAAAAGGTTTTACGCCTTCGCCCTTTCGGGACTGGTCATTCTGGCCGGCTTGGTGACGTTTGTGTCCCGCGGTTTCAACATGGGCATCGATTTTTCCGGAGGCACCCTGATCGAGGTCAGTTTGCAGGAAAATACGTCGGTCCAGCAGCTGCGCAACACACTGGCCAAGATCAACCTGGGCGACGCCCAGATCACGCGCATCGGTGGTGAAAACAAATTTTTCATCAAGACCTTGGCTTCCTTGAAAAAATTGAACCTTAACAATGTGGCGAAAATGGAAGACATTGAGGAATACGAAATTGTGGCCCGGGAGATCCGCAGCGGCATCATGGATGCCGCCGAGAGGGAACAAACCGCGGCCGGAAAAATTGACCTGAATAATACTGCCGAGGGTGAGATCGCCCGTTTTTTAAGGGACAAGGGCTTGAACGATGAAGATGCTCAAGCCAGCGCCCAAATCGTTATCGGCCTGCGCAAGAGTGACACCGGCATCATCGCTGATTTTTCCGCCCTGGAAAATGCCGGCATCAAGCACCGGGTCATGGACGTTCTGCGCTCCTCGACTTTTCTGGGAAAATTCACCTTTCTGAGCGTTGAATTCGTCGGTCCGCAGGTGGGCAAGGACCTGCGCCGCAAAGCCGCCCTGGCCTGCATCTGGGCCCTGATCGGCATGTTGATCTACATCGCTTTTCGCTTCAAGTTCTTGTATGGGATTTCAGGCATCCTGACCCTGGCCCACGACGTCTTGATCGCCCTGTCGTTCATCCTGTTCTTCAATATAGAAATGTCGCTGCAGGTCATTGCCGCCCTGCTGACCATCGTCGGTTACTCGATCAACGACACCATCGTGCTTTTTGACCGCCTGCGCGATAACCTGAAGATCATGCGCAAGGACAACCTTGAGATTATCCTTGATAAGAGCATTAACGAAACCCTGAGCCGCACCATCATCACCTCAGTGACCGTCTTTCTGACCGTACTGTCCCTATTTTTCTTTGGCGGCGAGGTGATCCACCCCTTCGCTTTCACCATGCTGGTCGGTGTCGTCACCGGAACCTATTCTACCATCTACCAATCGTGCGCCTGGCTGAAAGCCTGGGAAAAATATTTCTTAAAAAGAAAAAAAAGTTGAAATTAAGCTTGAATTTTAATAGTTTTTGTTATATAAGGTACTTTGGAAATACTAAAAAATCTTTTTAATGGAGGCGTAGCATGTTTGGCGAATCCTTGATAATATCTGGAGAAAAACGTAAACCCACAAAAAGATATTTGACCCTGCCGATATCCTTGTTGATCCACGCCTTGGCCATCGCATCTTTAGTAGTGGTTCCCCTGATGATGGCGGACTCGAATCTTCCTGAAGTCAAAGTAACCAATGTTTTTGTCATGGCCCCGCCTCCACCTCCGCCGCCTCCACCTCCTGCGGCCAAGAAAAAATCCGGTGGCGAACAGAAAGCCACGGAGACCAAAAAGACCGAAAGCAGGCCGGTCATCGCCGGACGGCTTGTAGCTCCGATCGAAGTTCCCACGATCATTCAGGAAGAAGATGTGGGCAGTTTTGGCATTGAGGGCGGTATCGAAGGCGGCGTTGAGGGCGGTGTGGAAGGCGGAGTGATCGGCGGCGTTCTGGGCGGCGTGGAAGGCGGGCAGCTGATCGATGACTCCCAGCAGGCCATCCGCGTTGCCAGCGTGCAGCGGCCGAGGAAAATCAAGGAAGTCAGGCCGGTTTACCCGCAGATCGCGCTGACGGCACGCATCCAGGGCGTGGTCATCATCGAGGCCATGACCGATATTTACGGACGAGTGCGTCAAGCCAGGGTCGTTTCCGGTCACCCCTTGCTCAATGAGGCCGCGTTGAGCGCCATCAAGCAATGGGTATATGAGCCCTACATTTTGAATGGTATTCCCAAGCCGGTCATTTTTACGGCCACAGTTACCTTCACTTTGCAGAATATGTAAGTTCGTTAGTGGCATGTCCACACGGAATTTATAAAAATCAATCTTAATTTAGGAGGTCTAATATGTCATGGGATTTAGTTGAGATGTGGCACAGTATGAGTTTTGTCCCCAGAGCCGTTGTTTTCACTCTGGTGTTCATGTCGGTGTATTGCTTTGCGACCGGCATCGAAAGGGGTATCGTTTTTTCAAAGGCCAAAAGACAGTCTAGAGATCTGCTGAAGCTTATTTCCGGTCTGTGGCGTGAAGGTAAAGTGGAAGAATCCATTAAACTGGCTTCTGATAAAAGATTCAAAAATAGCCACCTTGCCAAAGTTCTGGTTGCCGGCTTGAACGAACTGCAGTTCCAGCAGGAAAGCAAGTCCAGTCACGCCGATGTGGTTGAAGCGGCCAAGAGAGCCATTGAAAGGGCTACCATCAAAGGCGTTCAGGAATTCAAAAGAGGTCTGAACGGTCTGGCGACCATCGGTTCCACCGGCCCGTTCGTCGGCTTGTTTGGCACGGTGTTCGGGATCATCACCGCTTTCCAGGGCATGAAAGTTTCCGGCTCGGGCGGTATCGGTGCCGTGGCCGGCGGTATTGCTGAAGCCTTGATCACAACTGGTTTTGGTATTATCGTCGCTGTCGTTGCCGTGTGGTTTTTCAATACCCTGCTCAATCGCGTGGATGTTTTCACCGGTGAAATGGCCAATGCTTCTTCGGAGTTGATTGATCATTTTATCAAGTTAAAAGCCAAGTAAGGGGATTTGAGAATGAGTGTCGATATCGGCTCAAAAACTACAAAGTCTGAGCCCAATGTAGTGCCGCTCTGTGATATTTTATTGGTGTTGCTCATCATTTTCATGATCGTGACACCGATGATCCAGAAAGGCGCCAACGTCACTCTGCCGGAAGCCAAATATACAGCCAGTCAACCCGACCCCAGCCAGATGCTTACCGTGTATATCAAAAAAAGCGGTGAAATCGCCTTAGATGACAAGGTGGTGGATGATCTGGCGAAACTGGGGCAGCTGATCCTCGACCGTATGGAGGAGATGCAAATGACTGAGAAAAAAGTTCTTTTAAAAGCTGATTTGGATGCAGCCTATGGTAGAGTGGTTGATGTGATGAATGCAATCAAGGAAGCTCAGATCGAATTGATCGGTTTGATAACGGAGCAAAAAGCAGGCACTTTGGAATAGTCTGAATTTTATCAAGAAAAAGGGAAGAAGCGATTCTTCCCTTTTTTTATTAGTTTTTGAAAGCAGGGACTCGCACCTTGATTGCGGCTGGAATCACGTTGATATCATAATCAATGAGTTCATTTCCGCCGTATTCCCCATCGAAATGAAAGGGGATAGGTCCATTCAGGGAACGAATATGGACCCGGTCAAACTTGAAGGTTTTATAGAATGGGTACTTGTGGATGTTGCCTGTAAAAAGACGCTGGATGTTCAGAGAGGACTGGATTAGCTTTGATCTTTTTAATATGCAAAGGTCCAGCAAGCGGTCGTAAGGGGAAGCATGGGGGGCGATGACAGCTTTGGCTCCGTACTGGCGGAAATTGGCCAAGGCCAGGAGCATGATGTCTTCCTCAAATTCGCTTGTTGCAGTGGTTACCCGTACCTTGAACTGCGGCATTTCCAAATAGCCTTTCAAGGCAAAATAGAAATAGGGCAGTATGCCTCTGGTTTTTGATTCCAGATTGAATGTTTTTGAGATCAACCCATCCAGGCCCATACCGGCCACATTTAAGAATAAATTGTCGTTGATCTTTCCGGCGTCTATGAACACATCCTGTCCCGAAATCAGTGTATCCAGGGCACGCAGCCAGGAGAGGGGAATTTTAAGGTTGCGGGCCAGTCCGTTTCCCGACCCGCCAGGGAGGATGCCCAGGATCTTGTTGGTGTTTATCAAAGATGCCGCCACCGAGTTCACGGTGCCGTCGCCACCGAAAGCGGTAAAAATGTCGAAATGGTTCAAACCCTGGCGGGTGACCTCGCCGGCCTGCAGCGGTGAGTTGGAATTGACCAGGGAGACGCTGGTGAAATGACGGCGCAATTTCTTCAAAATCAGAGAAACGGCGATATCCTTGGAAATAAATCCCGAGGCAGGGTTTAATATCAATAATATTTTTTCTGGGCCGCGGTTCATGCAGGAGTATTATATCATATTGGCCGCAGAACTTTCAGGGATCAGGATACTTTTTGGCCGCAGTCCGGGCAGAATTTGGCGCCCTTTTTCAAGGCTGATCCGCAATTGCTGCAGAATGCTTTTTTGGGAAATTCAACGCCGCAGTCGGGACAGAATTTGGCTGACAGGGAAGCTTGCTTCTGGCAAGCAGGGCACTTCTTGGTTTTACCTGTTTCGGCAGTGATTTCCGCACCTTGTTTTTTTGAGTCCTGCATGGCCTGGTTGATCATCCCCGGCATCATCATGCCCATGCCGGCACCAAGGCCCATGCCCATGCCTGAGGAAGCTTCTCCGCCTTTTTCAGCGGCTTTTTCCATGGCTTTTGCGGCCTTGAACTGTACGAATTTGCCCATATCGCCCACGGCGCCCATACCGGCCCGTTCATCTATCATTTTTTGCACTTCTTCGGGCGGGGTAATGGAGTTGATGATGAAATCAGCAATTTCCAGGCCATATTTAGCTAAGTCATCGGCTATTCGTCCTTTGAGCCCCGCGGCCATTTCGTCAAAATACTGCGGCAATTCAAAAATGGTTTTGACTGTTTCGCCTAAAAAATCATTCAGGCGGCCCACCAGAAGGTCGCGCAGAAAATCTTCAATATGGTCTGTGGAATAAATGGCCTGGGTCCCGGCCACTTCGGCTATGAACAATTGGGGATTGTTTACTTTGATGGAAAAAACGCCGAAAGCGCGCAGTCGAACAAAACCAAGTTCGGAATCCTTGAAGCTCACTGGCTCCTTGGTACCCCATTTCAGGTTCAGAAAAGTTTTCAGGTTTACAAAATAAACCTGGGCTTGAAAAGGGGATTTGAAGCCATAGGGCAGGGATAGCAAACGGGTCAGTAGGGGAATGTTCATGGTCGACAGGACATGGCGTCCAGCCTTGAAAGTATCCAGGGCCTTGCCGTCGCGGAAAAAAACCGCGGCCTGGTTTTCCTGGACGAGCAGCTGCGCCCCGAGTTTGATGTCGCTTGAGCCCTCTTCCGGGATGCGATGAGAAATTTCTTTTCCTGTCTGGTCAAAGTATTTTATAATTTCCAGTTTCACTTTTACTTCCTCCTCAGTACCCTTTCAGCAGGGCTGTCCTTTGCTCGAACGCGGCATTGATCTGGTCAAGGTGTTCCCGCAGCGTATCCAGCCGGGGTGATTCAAGTGGAGAGGCGGCCACGTTCTTGAACTCTTCAGTGAAGCTGATCGCCATTTCAGCGATCTTGGCGTCCCACTCGTACACCAAGTCCAAATCGGCTTCCTTGATCTTGATCAGGTCGAAAAAACCGCTGTAACCCTGGTCGGCGTAACGGATCTCGCCAATACTTTTTTCGAGTGACTTTCCGAACAGATCGCAAACCTGAAGGAGTTCGAAGTTTTTCTGGCGGCTGGCGTCCTGCAATACACCGTTCAGTCCGCTTTTTACTTTGCGCAGTTGTTTGACAATGAACTCCCGCTGCAAGCGGTCGGAATCGCGGCGCAATTCTCTTTGGTAATAACCTTGAAAGCCGGGAATTTTATGAAGTATTTTTTCCAGCCAATTCAACTGGCCAGAGGCTTTTTCCTTGATGTCCATGCTGACCTCCCGGATGATTATAGGAAACCCCCCGTGAAAAAGCAAGTGTTTTTTAATTTTTCCTGGGCTGGATATTCTCCGCTGCACTTGAAAATTGGAGGCGATTGTGCTAATTTTTATTTCTTGGAGGTTACTCATGAGCATAAAAGTTGCGATAAATGGTTTCGGAAGGATTGGCAGGCTTTTTTTGCGGACGGCATTCAGCCATCCGGGCATTGAGATAGCGGCGATCAATGATATTACCGATGCCAAGACCCTGGCCCACCTGCTGAAGTATGACTCGATCTTCGGTATTTTTTCGGAAAATGTGGCGCATGGAGACGGATTCATCCAGGTTGGAGAGAAAAAGATCAAGGTGACGGCCATTAAAAATCCCGCTGAACTGCCCTGGAAAGAGCTGGGGATCGACCTGGTCGTTGAATCCACAGGACTTTTTACCAAACGTCCGGATGCGGAGAAGCATCTGCAGGCCGGGGCAAAAAAAGTCTTGATCTCAGCTCCGGCCACCGATCCCGACGTGACCATCGTTTTGGGGGTCAACGACGGCGACTACGATCACAAAAAACACCATATCATCTCCAACGCCTCCTGTACCACCAACTGCGTGGCGCCGCTGGCCAAGGTTCTGCACGACAATTTCAAGATCCTCAAGGGCAACATGACCACCATCCACTCCTACACCAATGACCAGCGCATCCTCGACCTGCCGCACAAAGACCTGCGCCGCTCGCGGGCGGCCGGCCTGTCCATGATCCCCACTTCGACCGGGGCGGCAAAGGCCGTGGGCGTGGTCATCAAAGACCTGAAGGGAAAAATAGACGGAACATCCATCCGGGTTCCGACTCCCGACGTGTCGGTGGTCGACCTGGTGGTCCATGTGGCCAGGGACACATCGGTGGAAGAGGTGCGCCAGGTGATTGAAAAGGCCGCCAATAACGGACCGATGAAGGGGATCCTGGGCTTCACCTACGAACCGCTGGTTTCCATCGACTTCAAGGGAGATGAGCGCTCCTCTATTATCGATATGGAAAATATCCTGGTCATGGAAAAGAATCTTATCAAAGTGCTGGCCTGGTACGACAATGAATGGGCCTATTCCTGCCGGGTCCGCGACCTGATCATTAAAATAAGCGCGAATTGAAATGGCAAAAAAAAATATTAAGGACCTTGCGGTACGGGGTAAGATGGTTTTTGTCAGGGACGACTTCAATGTGCCCCTGAACGACAGGGGCGAGATCACGGACGATACGCGCATCCGCGCCGCCCTGCCCACCTTCCGTTACCTGATCGAAAACCAGGCCCGCATCGTCTGCGCCTCGCACCTGGGGCGGCCCAAGGGAGAGGTGATCCCCGATTGCAGCCTGGCTCCGGTGGCAGGTCGTTTGGCAGAGCTGTTGGGGCAGGAAGTGCTTTTTTGCGGAGCTACCATCGGCGCCAAGGCGGAAAAAGCCAAGGCCGCATTGAAACCCGGCCAGATCCTGTTGCTGGAAAACCTGCGCTTTCATTCTGGGGAGACCAATAACGATCCTGCTTTCGCCTCCGAGCTGGCCAAGGGCATCGATATTTATGTCGATGATGCTTTCGGCGCCTGTCATCGCGCCCACGCCTCCATAAGCGAGATTACCCGCCATGTCCCCCTGGCTGTGACCGGGTTCCTGCTCAAGAAGGAAATCGACTATTTAAGCATGGCTGCGGAAAATCCTCCCGACCACTACCTGGTCATTCTCGGCGGCGCCAAGGTCAGCGACAAGCTGCCGTTGCTGACGCACCTGATGGACAAGGCTGATGCGATACTGGTCGGCGGCGCCATGGCCTACACATTTTTAAAGGCCAATGGCATGGACGTGGGCTATTCGAAAGTGGAGAACGAATGCCTCGAACTGTGCCTTGAGATCATGCAGAAGGCCGAGGCCAAGGGCGTGCGTTTCATCCTACCCATGGATCATATCGCGGCCACTAAAATGGAACCGAATATTACCGTCCGCATCATCCGGCCCGGGGAGGAAATCCCGGGAGAAATGATGGGGCTGGACATCGGCCCGGAAACCGTCGAGCAATACCTGGGTGAAATCCAACGTGCCGATTTGATCTTTTGGAACGGACCGCTGGGAGTGTTCGAGGTGGATACGTTTTCAGGCGGGACCATGGAGATCGCCGCGGCGCTGGCGGATGCCAAGGCCACGACCATCATCGGCGGCGGCGATTCGATCGCTGCCGTCAACAAAGCCGGGGTCAGCGACCGCATCAGCCATATATCGACAGGCGGGGGAGCGGCACTGGAATATCTTTCCGGCAAAAAGCTGCCGGGGATTGAAGCTTTGATGGAGGCGTGATGGGCAAGGAATATCTGATCGCGGGTAACTGGAAAATGTTCAAGACCGTTGCCGAGAGCCGGGAATTCGTCCAGGCGCTGGCCAAAGAGTTTACCGCCTTCCCCGGCCTGGAGGTGGCTGTTTTTCCTCCCTTTACCGCCCTGGCTGCCACACACGGGTTGGATCCGAAGATCAAGATAGGCGCCCAGAATATGTTTTTCGAGGAAAAAGGGGCGTTCACCGGCGAGATCTCGCCCCTGATGCTCCGGGAAACAGCGGATTGTGTGCTGATCGGGCATTCCGAGCGACGGGAAATATTTGCCGAACCCGACGAAGTCGTGAATAAAAAACTGAAAGCGGCCTTGCAATTCAATCTGCCGCCGGTTCTATGCATTGGTGAAACCCTGCCGGAACGGGAAGCGGGAATAACCCTGGCCAAAGTCAGACTGCAACTGGAGAAAGCGCTGCAGGGTGTCGCCGAAGCTGATATGGATAAGATCACCGTGGCCTATGAGCCGATTTGGGCCATAGGCACCGGCCGCAATGCCACTCCCGGCCAAGCCCAGGAAGTGCACCATTTTATCAGGCAAATGCTGCAGGAAATAGCGCCGGGAAATAAAATTAAAATTATTTACGGTGGTTCGGTCAAGCCCGAAAACAGTCTGGAACTGCTTTCCCAGGAAGATATTTCCGGAGTTTTGGTGGGCGGCGCCTCCTTGAAAGTGGATCAATTTTCTGCTATAATCCAAAATGCGTTAAAACTTCTGCGCGCATAGGAGGCAATTTGGAAGGCGTTTTACTTTTTTTTCATATATCTGTATGCCTTTTGCTGGTTATCGTTGTTCTGTTGCAGAGCGGCAAGAGCGCCGACTTGGCCGGGGCTTTCGGAGGCTACGGCAGCCAGTCCACTTTCGGTCCCCGCGGCGCGGCCTCGATGCTTTCCAAGCTCACCACCACGCTGGCGATCTTGTTTATGGTGACCTCGCTGCTGTTGCAGATCGTGGCGGCCCACAGGAACCGTTCCGGGTCGGTGCTGGGCAAGGAAAAGCCGGCGGCCAAGAGCGAAACGTCGCAGCCGCTCAAGTCCGGAAGCACTGTTCCCCAGGAACAGCCAAAAAGCGAACCTGGCAAATAGGCGATCCGCTTTTCGCGGTCCATCGCAATTTCTAGGAAGTATTGAATTGTTGCATGCAGGCCGAGGTGGTGTAATTGGTAGACACGCAAGCTTGAGGTGCTTGTGGGCTTTGCCTGTAGGGGTTCGAGTCCCCTCCTCGGTATATATGGAGAGGTGCTGGAGTGGTCGAACAGGGCTGCCTGCTAAGCAGTTGTCCCGGGTAAACTGGGACCGTGGGTTCGAATCCCACCCTCTCCGTTTCTTTATTTATGATCTTTTCTGAATAAAAAAATGATTTTTTACTTATTCTCTTGACAGTACCCAGTTTTAAAAGTATATTGTATGTGCAATATTGTTAACCAGGTTAACAACTTTGCACATAGGGTATATCAATGAGAAGGGCATTGGGGATTGACGGAGAGAAAAGGAAGCTGCTGGATTCTTTGCATCGCTTTGGGAAAAATCTATTCTCTGTTGCCGAAGCGGCAAAAATCATGGGAATTTCAAATGAAAAAGCCCGAATTACTCTGGCCTACTTTTCTCGCCGTGGTTGGCTTGCCAGAGTTAAACCTGGACTGTATATTTCCGTACCGTTGGGCAGTATCAATCCCCAAGAATATAAAGAAAACCCTTGGGTAATTGCAAACCGGATTTTCTCACCATGCTATATCGGCGGTTGCAGCGCGGCCGGACATTGGGGCTTTACGGATCAGATTTTTAACACTGTTTTTGTTTGCACGGCCAAAGTGTTTCGTAGAAAAAGAGTCAAAGTTCAAAAGGCTGATTATTTATTGAAGTTGAAGAAAAACCTTCTGCATACTAAGAGCACTTGGATAGAAAATATAAAAATTCAAATTTCCGATCCGGCTATGACTTTGATAGATATTCTGGAAGATCCTGTTTTGGGGGGCGGAATGCGGCATGTAGCCGAAATGGTTTCAAATTACTTTGCATCCGAGCACCGCAATGATCATAATATGATACAGTACTTGAAGGAATCTACTAACCGGACCATTTTTAAAAGACTTGGCTATATTTTGGAAGCTTTGAATATTAAAGCTTTCGAAGTAATAGATATTTGTCTGATAAACATAAGCAAAGGATATTCAGTTTTCGATCCGGCAGTGAAAAATAAGGGTACTTACAACAGCCGCTGGCGTTTGCGGGTAAACGTCGATATTTCAAGATGATTTCAATTCAAGAACTTAAAAATCTTGTTTTTGAATGGGGACTCCGTGATGACGTTATAGAAAAAGATTATGTTGTGGGATGGCTGTTATGGGGTATTGGCACCGATCCTGATTTGAGTCGGCAGTGGGCTTTCAAGGGTGGAACTGCGTTGAAGAAATGCTACATTGAAACCTGGAGATTTTCCGAGGACCTTGATTTTACCGTTCTGCCGGGCGGGCCCGTCAGACCGGAAACCATTCAACCTATCATCATGAGGGTTCTTGAGCGGGTGCATGAAGAATCTGGAATCGACTTTTCCGTCCGTTCTCCTTTGTTCAAGTTTGTGGAGGATCATCTTTATACGGAGGGGCGAGTTTATTACAAGGGGCCACGCAATGCCTCGACGCCGGCCGCGGTCAAACTCGATATCAGCGGTTCTGAAAAGGTTGTCAGACCAACGGTTTTAAGGAAAATATCCCATCCTTACAGTGACGAATCTTCTTCACTGTCGACTGTTCGCTGCTATGCATTTGAGGAAGTTTTCGCCGAGAAGTTGAGGGCGATGGGGGAGCGGGGCCGGCCACGCGATCTATATGATATAGTTCTACTTTTCCGGCGACGTGATCTTCAGTCAGAACCTAAGCTGATTAAAAGTGTATTAGAAATGAAATGCAAATCCAAAGGAGTGCCAATACCAACTTTGGATTCCATTCAAAATGCCACGACAAAAGGAGAACTTGTCAGCGAATGGGAAAATATGCTCGGGCATCAGTTGCAGGCGTTGCCTCCCTTCGAACAATTCTGGGATGAATTGCCAGGTATTTTTAATTGGCTCAATGGGAAAACGGAACCGCCCAGGCTTTCTGCCATTGCCGCAGGAAAGGATGAAGACACAAGCTGGACGCCTCCTCCGACCATATGGCAATGGGGGATTGGCGTTCCGCTTGAAACTGTGCGCTTTGCTGCCATAAACCATTTGTGTGTTGCACTAGGATACCATGGCAAAACCCGATTGATAGAACCTTACTCTCTTCGACGGACGAAGGACGGGCATCTGCTTCTATATGCCTGGAAAGTTGGAAGTGGGGAAATTCATTCATATCGTGTAGATAGGATGGAATCCATAAAAGTATCGATTGAAGTTTTTAGGCCAAGATATAAGATAGAATTTTCTTCGACTGGCTCTATTCAAGCTAATCCAATTATAAAAAGTTCCTATAGAAGAGGATAATATGGCAAAAATATTCGAATTAAGTATTCATAATTATCGAGGGATAAAAGAGTTTACATACAAATTCAATGATGATTTCAACTGTTTACTAGGGCGTGGTGATTCCGGGAAAACAACAATAATAGAAGCTATTTCTCTTGTGTTATCTCCAAATTGGAATATTTCCTTTTATGATAGTGATTTTTTTAATGGGCAAACAGACAATCCCATTGAAATTGAAGTTTCATTACTTGACTTACCCGAAAAATTGATCAATGAAGAAAAATATGGGCTTTATATTAGAGGCCTTGATGATAATAATAATATCCAGGATGAATTACAAGATGGTCAAATAAAAATATTGACCATTAAGTTAGAAATCAAAAGTGACTTAGAACCACAATGGTATATTATAAATAATAGGCAAGAGCCTATAAGAATATCTTCTAATGATCGAGCTAAATTTAATGTTTTTATGATTTCTGATTATGTTGATCGCCATTTCTCTTGGTGTAAAGGTAATCCTCTATATACTATTTTAAAAGAAAATCAATCCTTAATCGATGAAAAGAGCAACGTCATTATTGATGCTTTGCGTGAAGCAAAAAAGAAGATTGATGAAGATAGTTTCAGCCAATTTAAAGATGTAACTGATCTTTTAAAGGAAATTTCATTTAGGTTTGGAATAAATTTGTCAGGAGCAAAAACTACTATTGATTTCAAAGATATATCTATAAAAGATGGCAGAGTTTGTCTTCACGATGGTGAAATACCATTAAGAATGAAAGGGAAGGGGACGAAGAGACTATTATCAATGGCAATTCAAACTGTTTTAGCTCGAAAAGGGGGTATTACTATAATTGATGAAATTGAGCAGGGATTAGAACCTGATAGGGTTAGACATATAATTCGGTCACTAAAGAAAGAAAATAAGGGACAAGTATTTATTACAACCCATTCAAGTGAAGTAATAACGGAACTGGAAGTTAACAATTTAATTATCGTAAGTATTAACGGTGGTGTTGTAAGTGGACAATCCCCTCATCAAAATTTTCAAAACATCATAAGAGCTTGTCCAGAAGCAGTGTATGCAAAAAAAGTTATTGTCTGTGAAGGAAAAACTGAAATAGGTATTTGTAGAGCATTGGATACATTTCGTATTAAAGAAAAAGATGGGAAATCTCTGTCATTAAAAGATTGTATATATGTTTTAGGTGATGGTGACAATTTCACTGAAAGGGCTATAAAACTAAAGCAGTTAGGATTTAATGTTTCAGTGTTGTGTGATTCAGATAAAGATGGAGAGCTAAAAATTACAAAATCTGAATTAATCAAGATGGGCATCAAGATTTTTGATTGGGAGAATAACAATTCAATAGAAGAACAGGTTTTTCAGGATTTATCATGGGAGGCAGTGAAGAAAATTATTTTGTATAAAGAAAATGAAACTTCGGAACACTCAATTATTGATTGTATAAAAAATGGATTAAAAAGAGATTTACCTTCGAATTGGAAAGAATTAGATAATCCTGAAATTCGTCAATGTTTGGGGAAGATAGCTAAAAAGAAAGATTGGTTCAAACGGATTGATCATGGCGAATTCTTAGGTTCAATCATTTTTGAATTTTATGATCAAATGAAAGATAAAAGATTAAGGGGGCAAATAGAGAATCTTTCAAATTGGATAGATCGTTAATGGACTATTTAGGGTATGTCGCGAGGTCTAAAAGCTTGGTTATTGCTCCAGCAGGTTATGGAAAAACTTATGCGATTGCTGAGTGTTTAAAATATACTCAAGGGAAACAATTAGTTTTGACTCATACCCATGCAGGAGTGGCATCCTTAAAAGAGAAAATACTAAACCAAAGGATTGCATATACTCAATATCGTATCGAAACTATAACTAGTTTTGCTCAGAAATATGTAAATGCATTTTACTGTGGTAATGATATCCCCGAGCAAGAAAATACTCAGATTTATTTTCCCTTCATAATAGAGAGAGCAATAAATCTATTCAAAATAGCTCCTATTAGAGAAGTTATTAGAGCCTCATATTCAGGATTATTTGTGGATGAGTACCAAGATTGTACTATCGCTCAACATAATCTTATAAAAGCTTTGGCTGGGATTTTGCCAACCCACATAGTAGGAGATTATCTCCAAGGAATTTTCGATTTTACGGGAGATCGTTTGATTGATTTTGAAAAAGATCTTGATGATTTTGAAAAAATACCAGATTTGTCTGAACCATGGCGTTGGAAAAAGGAAAATCCGAATTTAGGCAAAAGTATTAAATTGATAAGAGATAAACTAGAAAAAAGAGAAATTATCGATTTGAATATTTTCAAAGATTCTATCGAAATTATCCAAGCAAATGAAAATGATAAATATATCTATAGATCAGATTATAATAGTAAAATATGGGCGTTATCAAATGAAGGAAATGTTCTAATTATCCATCCTGATAGTACAAATATTAATGTGAGAAAAGAATTCACTAGTAGATTTAATAATGCATTTTATTTAGTAGAAGCGATAGATGATAAAGATTTTTATAAATTATCAAAGGAATTCGATAAAATTAGTCAAAACGATGTTTATGAAAAAATATATAATTTAGTCCCAAAAATATTTAACGGAACATCAAATCGAGATAGGTGGCTTGGGATAAATGGGGTTAAGAAAAAAACTTCATCTAATGATAAAAGTATCATTAAACCACTAATAGAAAATATTGAAAAAGTAAAAAAGCAAATATCTTTTTCCTGTATTTCAAAAACATTAAAATTTATAGAAGAACTCCCAAAAATTAAGTGCTATCGTAAGGAACTTTTATTTGATCTGTGTGCCGCACTTGAGAAGGCAGAATATAAAAAAATATCAGTTTTAGAAGCAATGAAAGAAGTAAGAAATAGTAAAAGGCGAAATGGGCGGAAGATTTATGGGAAATGTATTGGGACAACATTACTCACAAAAGGATTAGAATTTCAAACAGTTGCAATTTTAGATGCTCATAATTTTAAATGCCGTAAAAATTTTTATGTCGCCATTTCTAGAGCATGTAAAAGGTTAGTTATTTTCACTGAAAATAAACGTTTATCGCCATATTTTGATGATTTTTAAAAAGAAAATCTAACTTGATTTGAAGTACTCAATATAGTGAAAATATTGACTAATCAAAGACCTTATGCTACCAATAGGACATGGAAAAAATTCTCGGCCAGGCGCTTAAAAATGAACGGGAGATGCGCGGCATTTCCCTTGCCGAAATCGCCGCCGAGACCCGCATCGGCACCCGTTTCCTGGAGGCCATGGAAAACGAGGAATTCGACCTGTTCCCCGGAAATTTCTATATCCATTACTATATCAAAAATTACCTGAAAGCCTGCGGCGCAGATGATACGGCCTTTTTCAATACGTATCAGGCTTATCTCAAAGATGTCTTGAAAAAGGGCGACACACTGCCGCCCGAGCAGTATCTGAACAAGATGGAGTATGTCAAGGTCAAGAAGAGCAAAAGAATTTTGGCGGCGCTGTTCACGCTGGCAGGCCTGGTTGCTCTTTTTTACTTTTTGTTGGGACCGCCCCGCTTGTTGAGAACAATCATTGCCGGCGGCAATTCGCCAGCCTTCGAATTCCCGGCTTTTTCCAATCACCTGCTGAATCTCGAGGCAAATTATTGCCTGAGCGGTCCACCGATCGTGGCGCTCATGACCTTTGACGCTCCCTGCTGGCTGCAATTGTGGCGAGGCGGCGAAAAAGTGCAGGAAAAAATATTCCGCAAAGGTGAGACTTTCTCCCTGAACGGCTACCAACTGATCATGGTTATAGCCAATCCCCAGGCGCTGCGGCTTTCGCTGAACGGACAGGAAATATCCTATTTTCGCAATTCGCCGACCCCTCTGAAACTGA
>Ga0268280_1000134_pt1 | contig 70241 bp, 113 predicted proteins | sample saktaG_9_FD_190139 | JGI IMG/M metagenome (GOLD analysis project Ga0268280, IMG submission 190139) | Saline water microbial communities from Sakinaw Lake, British Columbia, Canada - sak_2011_5_24_40m | ecosystem: Environmental > Aquatic > Non-marine Saline and Alkaline > Saline ...
TATTGTCAAAACTGCCACAAGGAAATTCCAAAACCAAAAATGGATAACAATCCCAACCATTGGACAAATGAAGAACAAGCATATTTTGATAAAAAACAAAAACCAAAAATGGGTGAAGTGGATATGCTTTTTGTCCGAACAAAAGACCTAGATGTTGTCGGCAAGAAAAATAATTAAAAATTATTAGCCTATAAATCAGCAACTTACAATTATTTTTAATTCTTCTTGTCGGGCGTGTGCATTTTTGTACATATATTTGTACACAAATTAATACAGAAATAGATATGGGGACTAAAATCGACCTTAATACTCAATTGAAATTAAATAACGGAACTGCCGATGACTCAGAAATGTTAGTATTCGGAGATTACGGAAGAAAGGATTGGGTAGGATTTAAGTTTATGTATGAACATAAATATGTAAAACTTGGTGAAAAAGATGAAGATTCAGAATATTTCCATTTAGAAAAAGAACAAGTAGGTTTTTTAATTGATTTTCTAAAGAGATTATATGACAACATGCAATCAGAAGAACATAAATAAAACTAACAAAAAAATAACACATGAATGCACTACGCAACAAAGTACAGCTGATTGGGAATCTAGGAATGGATTCAGAAATCAAAACCTTAGATGGTGGAAAAAAGTTAGCAAAAATGAGTATCGCTACAAACGAGACTTATAAAAATGCAAAAGGCGAAAAAGTAACTGAAACCCAGTGGCACAATTTAATTGCTTGGGGAAAGGTAGCTGATATCTGCGAAAAGTTCCTTAAAAAAAGGTGCCGAAATTGCACTGGAAGGGAAGCTGATTAATCGCCAATATACCGACAAAGAAGGTATCAAGCGATATGTTACAGAGGTTGAAGTTCACGAAATATTAATGTTGGACGCAAAAAAATAATTCTATGGCACACAAACCAAAATGCAATTGCTTCGCTTGTGAAAACGGGATGGAGGAATTAAAAAAAATAGAAGCTGATTGTATCAAAAAATTCGGCTGGTACGCACACTTGGTTACTAATGACGATAAGTGTCCAAGCGGAGTAAATGGACATACACACAACGTCAAAGAAGCCTATGGACACAAGGATTTACAAATCTGTTTGCCTATACAACCAGAAATTTTGAACGGCCTTTTAACAACCGTTGTTGATGAAATAAAGAAAGGTAAAAAGTTTGAATCAGGCGTTGAATACGACAATATTTTTTCTGGTGGATTCAAGGCTAAATTCCTTGATGCCTTTGAATGCGGAAGACCAGTTTTAAGATTGCTTATTCCTGACAAGAATGGGAAGTACGAAGGGAAGTACGCGGAACAATTAACAAAATTAAATAACGAAGAATTTAATCCACTTAATAACTAATGGAAATCGCCATCGTCATTCTAGTTATTTATGGGCTTTCAATAGTCTTTGCAAGTCTGCCTTTTTTGTCGATGACAGAAGATGAACTGCAAAACCATATGGATGAAGTTGAAGAAATCTGTGAAGACGATGACAGAAGTGCTACAAAAACAACGATAATGATGGTTATCTTCTGTCCAGTAGTAAATACGTGGTTTGCGTGGGGAACAATTAAAAACTTATTAGGATGGTGAATATAATCAAAGCAATGGGTGAAACCAAGTTCAAGCCACGAGCAAAATGGTGGGGTTATATCAAAGATGGTAAGCGTTATTTGATGCGTTACCATCACAACTTCGCTATATTTTCTGCTACTGAAGTATTGTTCAGTACTGCTGAAACAAGGACTGATAAAGCTGGGGTTAATTTCGCTATAAAATATTTTAACGAAAATCCATCATTGTTTTCGGACCTCACAAAAGAAAAAGGCATCGTGGCTACGCAACAAGATGTGCAGCCGAAGATGACAGCGGACCAATTGGAAGAACATTATTTCGGACACACTATCTCTTCATATTCCCGGAAACAAGCGATTGAAGATGGCGTGTTAGTGGATTTTGATGCAGTTAGTCCAGGCATTGTGAAAGAAGCTGGAATTATATTCCCAATGGCAATCACAAGAAAAGCTTGGCAGTTGATTGATGACGCTGTTGAAAAAGGCGGTAAAGACTTGGATGGCGTTATTTGGGATATGCTAACAATGTTCAAATTCTATGCACCAAAAAGCACAAGCAGTCAGATGGAATTCGAAATGTTGATCTGGGAAAAACACGTTGGCGAAGACCGTTTAATGAAGTTTAAAGCGATTTGTTCAGCTGGTGATACGCCAGAACCAGTAATCACAATTATGTTGCCTAATGAAAACTAATTTTCGACCATATTATTATTACACGGGCAATCTGCACCACATTGTAAAGAGCGATTCTATTACAAAGGAACAGTTTACTCAAATTCATATTGGAATTGAACACTTCATTAAGCAGTATGAAGAAGGTAAAAAACAAACCGATTCTATTAGTGTTGCTTATGCTTTTCAACAAGAGGTCCAAAAAATAATTGAAAAAGACGAAAACAAAAATAGCGAATACGGAAAGCAAATAAAGTGCGGGAAAGGGTGTTCGTTCTGCTGCAACTATCACGTTGATATCAGTGATGACGAAGCTAATTTACTTGTTGAATATACAAAAGAAGAAGGCATTGTGATTGATAAAAACCGCTTAGAAAAGCAAAAAGATAAAAATCTAAAGACTTGGGAAGAACTAAAATACGCTGATCGCCAATGCGTTTTCCTTGATGATTTAGGTGCTTGTAAAGTTTACAAATACAGACCAATTTCTTGCAGAGCTTTACAGGTTGTAACACCGCCTAGCTTTTGCGATGCACAAGCTGGAACAAAGGAAGTGGCTTCTTTTTCAATACTTGAATTAGATGTGATTGCAAGTGCTGTAAGCAATGCGACAACGCAAGGTTCAATGGCTAAATTATTATTTGAAAGATTGGAAAATACTACTTGCGATTTATGTGGTGAAAAGTTTAGTGGCGAAAAACACAAAGTGTATGATGAAAATTACAACGAACAAAAGGGATTAATTCAGTGTGGATGCGGAATAAATAAATAGACATGAGCAAAGTAATAACCTTCAGTACATCATTTCCTTCCTACCATTCAAAGGCTGGGCAACCTACGTTTTTCGCGGAAAAGCTGTACAATTCCATTTTTGAAAAAGAAGGCGATTGGAGTTCGGCACCAGGCACCCCAACGAGTTATGTTGCACATCTGAACTATTTGATCAACGATAAAAAGCACCACACCATTCGCAAAGGGCAAAGATTTAAAGAAGGTGATTATTTTAGCCCAAGAATCTGGGGGACTGATATCAATCCGAAATCAAGAAGAAGTGGACCATATCATTCAAAGCAAATAATCCTTGCACCCGATACGCTTGTTACTAAAGTATTTCTTTTTGCCATCAGCAATAATAAATTCTTCATTGATAACAGATCCATTTCTCCCGATACATTGGAAGAAGTCGCTTTAAATGATGGATTAGAAAGACACGATTTACAAGAATGGTTCAAATACCCGAAAGACTTTTATGGACAAATAATCTGTTGGAACGAAAATATAAAATACTAAAAAAATGAAACTAATCAAACTAATCAACCGCTACTTTCAGCTACAAGCATTAACAGATGCGTTGGCTACTTATCCTAAATTGACTATCGAATCAGCTAATGTTGTTTCGTTTAACGACATCAATGAAATCTGTGATTTGCAAGGGAAAATATTAACTTTGAAATCTGAAGCATTATGATTTTTATAGTTGACATACACCACGTTTCACAAAACGAAATGCTTCAAGAACTAGCTGGAACATTACTATTTATGATAGTAATCATTTGGGCAGCTTATAAATTATTACCAAAAAAAGAAGAAGAAGATGACGATGACGATCGCTATCTTGGAATTTAATCAATAAAAAAAAACAATGAAATTAACGCAAATTGCTATTCAAAAGATTTTAGAAAAAGGAGATACAAGAGCTTTCCTTTGTGCTGGGCTTAATGTAAGCTACCATACGCTTCAGCGTTGGATCCGGGACAATGAAGTTGATGGGAAATTAACGACTGCTTCGGCACTGGAGATCATTAAAAAACAAACAGGATTAAGCCAGGAAGAAATTCTTGAAAAGTAATGTTCTGGTTCAAAAGAAGGGAAAAAATGGAAATAAAGCACGATGTTCCATTCGAAGTAACTGAGAAGCAATACAAGGCTTTAATCAACGCTGGTGCATCTAGCGTTGGTTGTCATCGCATAGATGACGAAGGTAAGTTTTGGTTCAAACTTTGGATGATGGAAGAAAAGAAATTCATACAAAAAATTTTAAGAGACAATGCCTAAAACAAAAGCAATTCAAAAAACGGTTAAGCCAACTGGTGTGCTATTTACATCGCCAAAAGATTGGCACAGATGGATTTGTGTTCAATCGGCAATGGCACGACAAAAAGTAAGGTTAAACATTGTAATCTGCCCATCGATATGAAAGGATGGCCATTTTTACTATTAATACTATTGATGATAGCTTTGATAGTTTGGTTCGAAAAGGCGAACACTAAAAAGTACAAAGTTAAAATTACTTTTTGTGATACACGACCGCCAAGAACTTTTGAAGTGGAAGCTTCAAGGCAACCAGGCAATTACGATATTCAATGTAGTCGGGATTTTCCAACACCTAGATATGCTGGGCTGTTAAACGTATGTGAAATAACAAGCGAAGAAATTAAGTAAGATGAAGGACAACAACAAAATCGAAATGGAATTGACCGACACTATGGTTGAAAAAATTAAGGAAACATTCGATTTGGAAATTGAATTACTGAAGGGCGAAAAAACCAAATTAGAAAACGGAATGTGGAAAATTGTTGTCTATGTTTCAGATGCTAAATTAGTGATGTTTAAAGACCTTGTGAATATGTTGATGTCGCTAAATACCGACCAAGTAAAAGTTAAAATTATGGGTGTTGAATTAAATAAAAATTAACCGATGTGGAAAGAAGAGTTTAAAAAAATGCTAATCGGATTTGGACACGATTTTTTATTTTTCTGTAACACCTTGATTGTAATCTTGTTTGTTATGGGAAAACAATCTCCAGAACAAGTAGGAAGAATTGAATTATTCTTTCAAGAAAAGGACTGGACAATCATCGTATTATTGCTATCGGGCGTGATTATTTTTGCCATTATTCTTCAGAAACTATTCAAATTAATATTCAAATTATTCAAATTATTATTTCCGTAAATGGCGAAATTAACAATCGATGGAATCACCATCGAAAAAACAAACAAAGGCTTCCAGCTGATCATTCCTACAAGTGCGAATGAATTAACTATTAAGGAATGGAGGACCAAGCACGACAGAAAAATTAGAGCATTTAAGAAGGCGAATAAATGAAAGCATTCACGATAATATTTATTTTAGTCGTTTCAATTTGGGCTCTGTGGGCTTCTAAACATAAGAAAAAATGAAAAAAGTTATAAAATTTTTAGAATACATAGCTGGAGGGATTCTACTGTTAATCCTTTATTGCATAGGATTGGTTCTGTCAATTATTGCGATGCCAATTCTTATGACTATTTGGCTAATTGCAATGTTGTTTTTCACCCACTGGAATACATCGACTTTTACGTTTTTTCCAACATTAAATAAGCAATTGGAATTACAATTTTTGAATTACGAAATCCATCTGAAGAAATGAAAATCTGGGTAACAAGACAAACAACAGGTTCACTTCACGCTGGTGGATTGGAAAGATGCGATGTGTGGTTTTTCCCGCCCGTATATGTTTTCAACGCTACAAGGTTAAGGGATTTAGAAGATATGCCTTTTGGGGATTCAACTGGAATGGAAGGACTTGAACGCTGGGGATGGAGAGCTGATCATGGTGGGCATCATAATTATTTAGGCAGCATTTCCTTTGGAAAATTATTTGGTTACGCTGAAAAAGGACATCGAGGCCACGTAGAAGGATTAGCCGAATACGTCTGGAAGAAATTGCAGGAACACTATGGTAATACTGAATTTGTATCTGGGTGGTATGAATATGAAAAGGCTGGAAAATGTAAGCAAGAAGACTTCTTATTGGAGATAGATTTGGACATTAAATTTAAGGCGGAAAGAATGGGAGGGACTACATACCTTCAGTGGATAAAAGAACACTATGGTATTATCATGAGTGAATCAAGAGATATTTGTGGAAGCACTAGTCTTGGTGTAAGATTAACTAGAGTTTTGGAAGCTTATTATGATTATGATTCGGATCATCGTTACATCGAAGATTTAACAAAAGAAAAATTTATGCGTTTTAGGAATGCTGGAAAAAATTCTTGGGATTTATTTTTATTTTGTAAGATAAAGAACCAATGAGAAAAAACCTAAAGGATCAAATTATCGAATTGCATTCGCTGAAGGTGGATCAGGATTCTATTGCTATTCAGACGGAAGCATCGCCAGAATACGTAAGGGAAATCATCAATGACCTAAAGCGAAAGCAACTTTTTGATGAACGGGACAGAAGAAATAAAGCTGTGGCGGATGATTTTTTGTCTGTTCCATTGTCGCATAAATTTTCAAATTTCATCCTTTGTACCACGAACAAAGAAGTATTGGAAGCATATAACAAAATGATTAATAATAAAGGAACGGATAAATTATGGTAGCAAAAACAGGCTTTGAAGACCAAAATCTTCGCGATATAATTGCTGAAGCAATTGATAATAAAAACAATTCGGATACACCAATTGATGACGCTGTTCGTAAGCTGAAAATTCTTCTTTTGGCGACAAAAGTGGACGAAGACTGGATTAAGGCAATGTGTGAAACTTACAAGAAGACACATCGCCTGACCATTGCTTCTAATGGTCATCACTTAAACGAACTAGAAGCTTATGAACATGGTTTAAGAACTGCCAAAGCTATCAAATCGGTTCGAGTAGAAGTTGGTTCAGACGAAATTGACAAAATTATAGATGCACATATTTTAGGACACGTTGATCCAATGATTATCGATAATCTAAAAACGCAAATTAAGTCCGAACTTTACGAGCTAAAAACAATGCTTCGCGATACCTTTAATAAAAATTCCGGTATTGCGAAAGAATTGAACGAAAGCAATTTCAAATTAAAAGAATTGCAAGGTCCACCCGAAATCAAATACAGACACGAAAGAACTGGTGCTGTTTATGTATTTGTAAGCAAAGGGTTGGTTCAGATAGATGGTGAATGGCAAGAATCAATTAATTATAAAAACCCAAATCAAATAGTTCCATTCACAAGAACTGCGAAGGATTTCAATGCAAAATTCACACTAATTCAATAACAATGGCAACAAAAAAACAAGAAACAATGGTTTTGGTAGCTGTGAAAGGCACTACGGCAAAATCAATTAAAGAAGGTCTTCCAGGCGTTCTAACTATGGAAGGGAAAAAGCTAAAGAAAGAACCACAATGGAGGGGCTACTATTTCCAGTTGCGAAATAAAGAGGCTTTTTTGGCACAACCATTATATCCAAAAGGAAAAAAATTGTAAGATGGCGGTAGATACATTCACAATGAAAGACGGACGAAAGGTGAAAGTAGATTTCGCGGATCTAAAAAGCGTCTTATCGGTAAAGAAAAAAGATATGAAGGAAATCAAGATGCAGCTTGACGACTGCATTAAAAGGGTATCTAGGCGAATGACTGGAGATGAAGCACAACGACATTTTAGAAATGCCTAAACACGAAACAAGCTCCGAATATGCAATCCGTTGTGCTGAAATAATCAAGGCGGATCCGAAGATTTCAGAAGATACAATTCTGATAATGTTCGTTGAATATGGGCGAAAATTAATAAAAGAAAAATTAAAATGAGTACAAGAAAAACAAAGGTTAAAAGCAGTAGTAAACGAAGGAAAGCTAATGCTAAATTAGGTTATGGGGAAACTAGCAGAAATATAAATACCCTCCGAAAGATTGAAAAAGCAAATCAAGAAGAAAAAGATGGACTACTTAAAAGAAGAAAACTGCAATAAGAAGCATTGTAAAACGTGCATCTTCCATCCAGATGCTTCCAGGCGAATCCATCTTAGTGATGCCAGGACAGCTGAAATAAACGCCTATTTAAAGTCTTTTAAATCAAGCCACGTTTGTCATCAAACTGAAAAGACTTGTTATGGTGGACTAGAAGTACAAGCCAAAACGATGTTTGAAATGAAACTGATTACTGAACCAACTGTCGATTGCTTTTTTAGCGACCGCAAAATCATATCTAAAATGAAAGGAATATTAAGACAAAATAAAGATGGGAAGTGGATTGTTTCTGATAAGGAAATGAATAGTCCGGAACTTTCGTGGTGTACTGAAATTCCGCTGGATGCTGGACAACTATTGCCGCAGGATTTATTAGCAAAGTACATCGAAAACAACAACAATGGTGTAGGAATAGATTTCGAAATAGTGGATGTAAACGCAACAGTATTATGTTCAAAGCCAAGCTGGGTAGCAAAGCTAATTGGCGACAAAGAAAACCAGCTGCTTGAAGATTACAAAAGACGATTAAAAACCATAATGAAAGAAATTGAAAACATTTCCTTCACTGACGAATCGTTAGGGATAGAAACACGAAAAAGATTAGAAACAAAAGCAAGTTGTTATCGGACATTTATTTCGGAACTTGAACGCCTATGAAAACCCTTCTTTGGCTAGACGATGTAAGGAACCCACTTGAAGATAATTGGCTTGTCTTTAGTCCCATTGAACAACCATTCGAAGTCATTTGGGTTAAGACCTATGACGAATTCACAACCTGGATAATTAAAAATGGGCTTCCAACAGCCATTTGCTTTGATCACGATTTAGGAAAAGATATTGCTTTGGCAAATATAAAATCCGGAATGTCAAAAAGGGAAGCGAAAAAAATCAGACGAAATTCGACAAAGACTGGAAAAGATTGTGCTAATTGGCTTGTGGAATATTGTATGGATAACAATACCCCTTTGCCATTATACAATATTCAATCTGCAAATCCAGTTGGAAAAGAAAACATTGATGGCTTGTTAAAAAATTTTAACCGCCAATAAAAGCATCTATTTTTAGCCACAGAGCTTCATCATGTTCTAACATAATTTCCTGATTGCCGCCTATTACGATTTTAATAACCTTCACAGCTTCTGGTCCAATCACCACATACGCCATAATTACAGATTGTAGATGGAACACAAACGGGACTGGCACAAAAACTGGTTGTGGGATTTCTTTCATCCCCAACGCCTGTGCTTGACTAATTTCTTTTTGGTTGATAACAACCATCGCTTTGGCTCTCATTCGAATATAATTTTAATTTTTAATAATTCTGCAATTTGTTTTTCAATTCTAGCTCCATTGCTATCTTCCCAATTTTTCATCAAGAAAATGTAGTCGCAATCGCACATAGCTTTCACGTCTTCTTTCATAAAAGCATCGTAGCTTTTGTCGTGGTTATGGTTCAACTTCATTGGATTCACCACAGCGTATCCTTTTTCTAAACAATGGTCTTCAGCAGCTTGAAAGAGCTTTTCAGCTTCGTTTTCAATGCCAGTAATTTTACCCGAAAGGTAGATTTTGTATGTCATTCTTGTACAGTTGATATGGTTATCCAAACTCTTTCAAATGGAGCTAGAGTAAATTTTGTTTCGTCTTTTTCCGGGTGTAAAACTACATCTTTTAACGCAGCTAAGTAATCCTTGTTAAAATCGTAGATGGCGATTGTATTTTTATCTTCGGCTTTCATATAATGTCGCAGAAGGTACTTCTTTTTTCCTAAAACTAAAACTGGATTGTAGCTAAAAAACTGCTGTGTAGTAGAAAATATGACAATACTCGCAACCTTTATCGGTCTTTTATCTTCAAGTTTGTCAAACAATCCAACCCGAACCATTTGATTAGCGTTTTCATTGTCTAATTGTATTTCAATGTCGTCTGTTTGGTAGTCCATTTTATTTATAAATTATATTATTTGGAGTGCTTTCTAGCCAATTAATTTGTCGGTAATTACCAGAATTTTTTAATTCAAATTCAACTAATTTCCTATTAATTTCATTAACGGATTTGTAGCCATTAAGAGCTAGGGCTAGTAAAAAAGCTTTAGCAGATTCTTTGTATTCTGTTTCCGTATTTATCATTTACAATCAGGTCTTTTTTCTAAGGTTCGTATTCCATCATTGTATTCGTAATATTGTTCGTACTTGTAATGATTGTATGGAGGACTATTTGTGATAGCCATCAGCAATTTTTTTGTTTTCAGTGTACGCATCAAGCCACATTTGTTGCAAGTGCCACCAATCCATCTATGATTCCTTGCCATTAATAATTTAGTAAATCTAGTTTTTCTAAGTGTTCTTTTAAAATTTTTCTTGATCGGAATATCTGTGTTCTGACTGCTATTGGCTTCATAGATAATTCTTTTTCAATTTCCTTCAGGCTTTTACCTTCGATGTATGCCTTCATTACAATCTTTGCTTTCTTTGGTAGCTTTTCAACTTGTTCCAATATTAGATGGGTGTCAAATCCAATTGTGAAACCGATTAATTTATCAAAGGATCTCAATTGTACTTTTTCATAATTTTCTTTTCTTCTACGAATATTGTCGATAAAGACGTTGTGAATGATTAAGCATATAATTGTGGACATTTTACCTCTTGTATGGTCGTGTTGTATGTCCTTTTCCATTATCCTTAACAAAGCATCCTGAACCAAGTCGTCAGCTTTTACTTTATCAAAATTGCATAGTCTTAAAGCGTATCCGTCAATCTTTTTTTTGTTTTCCCCGATGTAGTATTTGATTAGTTCATTCATTTCGCAATTAAAAATTCATACAAAACAAAAAAACTACGTTCAGCTGGTGTGTCCATAGTACTGCTTAATCCAGCCCCTTTCGGGTTATGGTTCTCTCTTATGAAAAGAGTTCTGTCGGGATGCTTTGTTGTTGCAACCTTAGTCCCTATTTTACATTCTGCTTGGTTCATTTTTTTATAATTACAAAGTGATCATCAAAAGCGATTATTTCTATTTCTATCGGCATAATTTATTTTTGGATTAATAATAATATCAGCGATTATTCGCTGTCTAGCAGCTATTTCTTCATCAATAGCTTTTATTTTTTCTTGAAGTTCTTTTAATTTTTCTTGAAGTTCTTTTAATTTTCAGCTAAATTCCCAACAAAAGAATAGTCCGTATAATCGTATCTTAAAGTTGGTCGTATTAAACGCATAAATCCTTCTATATCGCTAACTACTGGTTCGGAACGAAACGATAAATTTTCGTTGTACACTTCCTGTCCACTGCCAGTGTTGATTAGTCTTATGTTCCAAAGTTGCATCATTTTCTAAAATTTATTGATTGCAAAGGTGATGGAATTTTACTAATGTGGTTATCCGAAATGTGTAAATAAATGTTGGTTGTTTTTACGTTGGAATGACCTAACAACTTTTGAATTAGATTAATATCAGTCCCATTTTCAACCATATGTGTTGCTGAAGTATGGCGAATTAAATGGGTATAAACGTCTTTTTTAATACCAGCTTTAGCAGCCAATTGTTTGACCACTTCGCCAACAGATCGTTCCGAATATTGTGGTGATTTTTGACCATTCAAAACATATTCTTTTGATTTGTAGTCAGCGTGATATTCGTAAAGAAGTGTTATTAGAATATCATTTAAAGCAACCTGGCGGTCTTTATTTCCCTTCGCTTGAATAATGTTGATTACCATTCTTGACTTGTCAATATGCGACCATTTTAAGTTAATTAGTTCGGAAACGCGAAGCGAACATGAATAAAGCAAAGCAAGAATTACCTTATGTTTCTTGTTTTCGCAAACATCAAACATCTTTTGAATTTCATCAACTGAAAGGATAATTGGGAGTTTGCTATTTTTTTTGGCGTAAGGAATATACTTGAATTTATTCTTTTGCCCCAGACAAATATCGTAGAACTTTTTAATAGCAGAATGGTAATGCCTTTGCGTATTTGGTTCAGAAAAGGTACATAAAAACGTCCGAATATCGTCTTCATTGATGTTTTTCGGGTGATCCTTAGTGGACTGCCCAAAAAACTTTTGGAGGCAACTGACGTAGTTTGTTATAGTATTTTCGCTATAATTTCTGCGTGTTGCTTCCTGAACGAAACGGCTTATGTGTTCAGAAATATTCATATAATAAATTTATTTTCAATTAGATACATCAAAATCCTACATATTGTATGTTAGCCAAAATGCTTTCTTGCCTTCGCTACAAGTTCATCCACTTGCCCATTATATGTTTCTGCTCCACAATTACACCTATCAGGTTCTTCACTATTACAGCATCCTTCGGGGTGCTTTGGGCAAGTGTACCAACAATCATCACAGTAATAATGTTGCCTTTTGCTCCCCTCCAAAAAAGAAAGCACTTCGGCTAACACCATATTTGCGTTATTGCTTTCCGTTTTCAAATTATCATTTTCCATATCTTCAAGTTTTGTATTTCTAATTAACTTTTGTGAGGCAACAACGCAAATATTTTTTCGTTACCTGCAAGCACTACTGAGTACTTCCAAACATAATTCTCGTGGTATTTTAGATCGTTCGTAACTACCTTTTCGCCCCTGCGTTCCTGTCTTGCTTCCTCTCGGTGCAGGTTGGTGATGGCAGTTTTTATTTCCATTGTGGCAAATGTTTCTCGGCTTCCAAGTTTGGCTATTAGTCCAAATATCTGTCGGCTTTGCTCTATCATCTCCATATTGGCAATACCATATCGTGTGCCTTTTTAATTCCTGCATAAAAGGCATTTTTCTAAGCATTCCTCGTGGGTTTTCAATAAAGTAAACCATATTAGGGTTTAGCTTTCCCCACTCGTTTATCAGTTCAATAAAATGCCTATTCACCCGATCGCATTTCTTAGCATAATCACTCTTTGGCTCTGTTCCGTTTCGGTGTGTGCTTATCGCTGCAATAGTGTATGTAGTACAATCAGGTGAAGCCCATACAATATCAGGTATAAAAGGTACATCTTCTTTTTGCATTTCGCCAATATCAATAGCCAAATTAATCCCTTCAAACATTTGCCAATCAACACTAAAAACTTTCATTCCTAATTCTTCACCAACCTTCCCCACACTTCTACTCCCTGCAAAAAGTTCCAGTAAATTACCCGTGCCAGCAGGTAACAGCAGCTTTGCAAAAGTGGGGCTTTCATCTATAAACAAACTTTTCTGCATCTAATTAACATTTTTGGTTTAACAAACTTTTATCTTTCTAATCCCCACCTTCGCAAAGCTGCGGATCGTTAGGAAGAAATAAGACACCTCGACAATCCGCACAAAAAATCCGCACAAATATACTATTTTTATTCAAAAAACCAATATATTTAAAAATATATTAAAAAATAGTTGGAATTTTAAAAAGATTAATTACATTTGCATCCGATAGTTAGTATAAACCAAAAAAATAACAATGGGATCAAACGCAATGAAGGCTCAAACTTACCAACTGCCTGAAAACACAATTGACTTACTTAACAAGTATGCAAAAAAAGAGAACAATAAAAATAAAAAAGCTGGAATCAAAGCAATCACTAAACAAGGGATTGTTAATGAAGCAATCTTAGAAAAAGTAGCCCCTACAAAAGATGGAAAATAAGCAAATAATGGATTTAATTATCCAAGAAAAATCAACCATCGAAGGCATCATTAGATTGAATGCTTCAGCTGGAACGGATGTCGCAGCGATTGCTTTGCAGGAATTAGATTTCTTGGGAATGCATATGATAGCCAAACCGTTCATTGCGAATTGTATTCCAGAAACAATCATCCAAGCTGTGAAGTATTCTTTGAAGAATAATTTGAGCTTAGATCCAAATGCTGGACTTGTTTATTTGATGCCTACTTCGGTTAGTATCGGTGGATCATATAAACAAGCACTAGAAATCAAGCCAACGGCTGATGGCAAGTTATCAATTGCTTACCAATGCGGAACTATTTTGGATAACAAAAGACCGGTAGTTACAAAAGACAGTTTCGGTAAAGTAACAAGTGCTTCAGTTGAAATTCTTGTCCCATCGGTTCCTGGTCCGCGTTGGGAAAAAATCGAAATGGATTGTGCTGATTTCGAAAGATTGCGTAAATTTTCACACATCAAAAATGCTCGTGGAAAAGCTGATGCTGATATCAATAAACTTAATTATGCTAACCCGCTTTATACGAATTTCAATGGTGGAATAGATCCAGAATTTGCTCGTTCAAAAGTTGTTTCCGCTGCGTTAAAAAAACGTGGGACGAATCAAGCCGCACGTCTTTCGGATAGAATTGTCATTCAGGAAACTGCGAAACAAGTAGTTGTAGAAGAAGTTAAGCCTGAGCCCGAATTTACCGTTTTCGAAGAAGTTTCAGCGACTACCGTTACACCAGTAGTTGAAACACAGCCAGTCGTTGAAACCAAAGCTGAAGTGGTGGATTCGAAGACTCTAGCGACTGAAACAGTAACAGCTGTTGTGGTGGAAACGAAAGGGAAAGCCCCAGCAACATTATTTCCAGAAGATAAAGATTTGTAATTGCAATAAAAACAAGTACTATTCACATAGAATCTGCTTGAAAAGGTTTTAGATGTCCCAAAACATATTTTACTTTTAATATCCTAACTAACTAGAATTATTTTAAAATGGCAGAAGAATTAGCAACACAAAGCAGTAGTTATACTGCGGAACAGCTCAGCGAAATAGAAAAAAGAGGTCTAGCCTGGCAGCTACTTGGCGAAAGTGCAGCAAAGGTTGAAATGCAACTTATCGAAGACGCAGAAGCTGTAATCAAAAGAATTTCTAAAATTCCTACAACCATCGAAGAAGTTCAGGTGGCTGAAGCAACATTGAAAAATGTAAATTCGGAATACCTTCGAATTGAAGAAAACAGAAGTGTGGTTACAAAGAAATTTGATGCACTTATCACCCGCTTTATGGCCCCAAGCAAGTCCATTCAGCCCCATATTGTTGCTTATCGAAATGCAATTATCGAGATCAAAAAGGTACACGAAGAAAAACAAAAAGCTGTTGATGAAAAAGCGAAAGAACTCATCTACGTTAAAGAATATTTGCTGAACCAGGTGAACGCTTTTGATGCTAGTTGCAAAACCAAAATTGCTAATCTAATCACATCTGCCTATGCATATGCTTTAGGAGCTGGTAATATTGGAACTGTTGATGCATTAAAATCTTATTTGGATCAGATTATAAATGGGAAAAAAGGGGATGACACTGTTACTCCACCTAAATTACCAATAGCACCAAAATTATCGGCTAAAGATTTCATTTACAACCCAACAATGCCAAAGCTTGTTCACGTTACTGAAGAAGAATATGCTGGACTACTTGAAGCTATTGATATTCCAACCGACTACGTAAAGTTGTTTCAGACTGATTTAGAAAAACAATTTTCCGACTACGAAGTGGCTTGGAACAACAAAGAAATAGCCCTTAAAAACCAAAAAGAAGAAGCAGCAAACAAAGAAAAAGCCATTGCTGAAGAATTACAAAACAAGAATATTGCTGCTAAACTTGAAGCCTCTGCTGTTCCTATTGTGGATAAGCCAGACATCAAAGCATTAAAAAAATTATATGCCATCGATATGGAAGAAAATAAAGAAAATGCTATGAAGATCATGGCGGCCTTTATTGCTAACTTCCCAGCTTGTTGCGAACACATCCGCTTAAAAAATTGGTTCAACATTTCGCCAACAAATATGATTGGTGCATTGCAAAAAATAAAAAATGATGACAATGCCTTTGAAGTAACCGGAATCGTTTGGAAAGAAGTTAGTAAATTGTAAAAATGAAAAGTTGCGAAAGCGTAAATTGTAATTCGTGTGGCGGAAACGTAAAGCTATACAGCAGAGATTATGGGAACTGCGAATATTGTGGCAACACGAACAAAGTGCTTTCGGATGGCAAAACAGTCATCTTAAAAAGAGAAACAAAAATAGAAGAACCACAACCAAAATCTAAAATGAATGTAATCTTTTTTGTTCTTGGTATTTTACTAGTTGGTGCGGTAGTTTTTTATTTTGCTAAAAGAAAGAAATTAACAAACGGAATAGGTTAGGTGGGCGGTGCATCCCATAATGTGCGACCGTGAAAACCCTTTAGAACTGAGTAGCTCTTAAAAAGCCCACTACCCTTCGGGGATAAAAAAAAGAAAAATGGCAGAACAACAACTTACAAAAGAACAGTTAGAAAAAATACAAAATGACTTTGTAGAACAACTGAAACAGATTTTCGTAGATGCTCCACATCTTAGACCGATTGCTCTTATTGGGTACGATGGCGATAGCAATGGAGTTGTTATGCCTTTTGATAATATGCCATTTAAACTGCTATCAGAAGCCATAATCCAAATAGCTGATGGTATGAAAAACGAAAGAAAAAACATCAACTAAATGAAAAAATCATATATCATAATTGCCGTTGCCTTAATCTGCTTTTTTGCAGCTTTCTTTATTTTATTTGTAATGTGATGGGAAGCTATAAACCGCCAGAAGATAGGGATTCAGATGCTAAAGAAACACTTATATTTATTGGGTTGTTCGCGTTCGTAATAATTGGATTGTTTCAAGTAGCGAAATGGATTTTAGAATTTATTCACTTTATTTTTAATTAACAAAAATGCTAAATAGACAAAAAGACGGACTTGAAATTTTCGATAATTTCCAAGTGGATAGAAATCTTCCGAAGCATAAAAGAGATAGCGAATCCGCTATGGTGAGCCGAACAAGTGCGTTAAGTGCGTTAGATTCACCAACTATGGCTTCTGGTGGCTTCGCCTTTGGTTCAGCCGATAATGAACTACCAAAAAAGAAAAGCCTTTTAAGAAGATTCATTGACTGGTGGACCAGACCATCAAAACCGAAATTGTCTGTTCATCAGTTTTTTCGCGAAATTAATTTTGCGTTGAGTGATATCCCAAAATACGAACATCGTGTAAATGATTATTTGACCACTGTTGAATTCGCCAAACAGAATGGGCAAACCGCACTAAAGGAAGAACTGGAACTAGAAATTCACATAGTAAAAAATGAAACAATGCTTTTGGATGGTGGCTTTGAAACCGTTATCACAGAAGAACAGATTGTGAAATTCTACAAAGAAAGCGATAAGGCACTTGCTATGACCTACATCAAGAACTTCGCCCGACTTATTCCTTCCAACGTCTGCAAAAGAAAAGATGAAGCTGACAAACTACAAGTATTCGATGCTTATGTTGTTCTGTCCTACGATCCGCACGGAAAGTCATTCAAGATGACCGAAGAAGAAAAGAAGAAAAAAGCTGATCCAATTTTATTCGGACTAATTCGCGGTATAAGGAAATTGTATTTCATCGCTGATTGGAAAGATGAATACTGCGATTTACAACTTTCAGATTTCATAGATAAATTCGGCAAAGATGCTATTCACGCGAATAATATCACCGTTAATTACAAAAAGCAGTTATGAGGCGACCAAGAGAAAAAGAATTATTCTTGGCTATTGAAATCGAAAATCCAACTCCAGATGTGAAGGACTTGACTTTCTTAGGTATTCGAAACGCTTATTATAATAACAAAGAGGGAGAAGGACTGAAAATGAGAAGTATAATTGGCGATGAACTTTCAGATAGTCCAAGTCAATTTTTCAATCATTGTTCCTTAAATCCTCTAATGATAATGGGCTTTATCTTTAATACTTCGATGTTGTATGACATGTTTAAAGGAAAAGATTTTAACATATTACAATGCAACGCCTATGGTGAAGAAAGGCTAAATACCTTTAACTTAGAAAAGTATTGGAATAAAAGTGGTAAAAACCCGCAATCAGCTATTGTTGAAGCTAGTATGTGTTTAGACATATCAATGAATTTAAAAATTACAAGAATACAACCTGGAGAAAGAATTGTTATGTTCTTAGATACAAACGGCAGAAAGTCGGAAGACACTTTGGAATCAATGATTATACACGCAAACAGTATATACAACAGAGAAAAAACACGTAAAATCCTTTTAATAATTTAATCCTAACTAACTAAAAAAAATGGCAAAAAAAAACAATCAAATCGCAAAGACTGGTAAATCATTACTAGAAGAATCAATGAACACAAGCTTCGATGTTCTGTTCAACGAAAAAGAAGAAGATGTTGATAAGAAAATTAAGTTTGAACAAAACCGAAAAGGTAAACAAGTTCAACTGTTGGCTAAAATCAACAATCTTCAAATGCTACTTACCAAAGCACAAACCAATTATCGTAAATCACTAATTGATCCAACGATGGATTCTGTGGACTTGGCAATTGAAATCAAATCACTTACTGAAGAAGAAAAGATTGCGAACCAAGTTTACACACAGTTGTTTCCTAAAGCTCCACTTCCAGCTTAATGATCACCTTTTCGGACATACAACAACATCTTTCAGTACCTTTTGAAGTTTATCAAAAACTGCCAGGTCTTAGCACAAGCTTCTTAAAACAGGAAGTTGGCGGTGTCAAACCGGATTTTGTAATGACAGACAAAGTACGTGTTGGATCCTTAGTGGATTCAATTCTGACCGAACCGAAAAAAGCGGACATGAGTTCACCGTTGTACCCATACGCAAAAGAAATAGCTTTTAAGCTAAAACAGACCTTTGGCGATATGATGTCGTCTTTTATACCGCAAGTATCCTACACAGCAATTGCCGAGCATCAGGGCTTTAAAATGCGTGTTCGTGGTCGTTTAGATTACTTGTTACCTAAACTGGCTGTAATTGATTTGAAAGTAACTTATGCCAAAGACATTCCAGCATTGATTGACTTCATGAGATACAAAGAACAAATGTTTTTGTATTGCCAATTCGCTGGAGTTCAAAAAGCTTATTTATTGGTTTATTGTGTGCCTAAAAAGACTTGTACTGTTCACTTTATCGATTGTTCAGGTTCAAGCACTTGGTGGGAAGAGAAAATAATAGCTTTCGGAAAGATTGAAACTAGTGCTACTGATGGCGAAATCATAGAATCGGTGACAGCGGTGACAGCGGTGACAGAAAAACCAACAGAAAAGCCATCAGGATTATCACCAAATAACGATTTTTTAAATGGAATCTAAAGTAGAAGCAGAAATCACATTGTCCGAAAAACAAAAAGCATTTGTTGAATCTGTTGAAAGCGGAGCGAATGTTTTTCTTACTGGTAAAGCTGGTACGGGAAAATCGTTGGTTGTAAAAATATTGATGGAATCCTTAAAAAGCAAAGGCAAGAAAATAGCAGCTATTGCTCCTACTGGCGTTGCAGCTAATAATATTGGCGGTGTAACAATCCATTCATTATTTTCAATCAACCCTTTTGGTGTTTCGACTTACGATTCTACCAACTTTTTAAGAGGCGAAAAAAGAAGATTGTTAGATAAAATTGATGTGATTTTTATTGACGAAGTTTCAATGCTTCGTCCTGATATTTTAGATTGCATTAATTGGACACTTATCAAAAATGGTTGTGATGATTTAAGAACAAAGCAAATTATTTTTGTTGGAGATCTTAAACAGCTTCCAGCTGTGTTGGAAGACAATACGCGGTCTGTGATGTATCGCGATTACGATGGTGATGAATTTTATTACGCGAAAGTTTACAAGGAATTAAAGGTTGTAAACATTGAACTTGACGAAGTTTTGCGTCAGTCGAACGAAGAATTTATAGAAAACCTAAACATCATCCGGGAAGGCGGAAAGTCTGAATATTTTAAACGATTTGTTGGAACAGAACCAAAAGGAATTGTTCTAGCTCCACATAATTCAACCGTTGAGAAATACAACAGAGATGGCTTGTCAAAAATCGAAAGTGAAGAAATTGTTTTTACAGCAACTATTACTGGAAACGCTAAAGCAGACGATTTCAACTTGGACACAGTTGTCAAAGTAAAAAATGGTGCTAGAATAATGTATTTAGCTAATTCACAAGATGCACCACTAGTGAATGGAACGCTTGGAATTTTTATTGCTGTGGATGATTGCTATTATATTCACGTTAATGGCGTTGATTATGCTATTAGACAGCTTGAATTCACAAAAAAGGAATATGTGTTGGACGAAAAGAAAAACAGCCTAGAACTTAAAGAAATAGGTTCTATCACGCAATATCCAATCCGTTTAGCATACGCACTTAGCATTCACAAAAGTCAGGGATTAACATTCAACGAAGTTACACTAGACTTGTCCCGCCCATGCTTTGCCCCTGGACAAATGTATGTGGCTCTTTCAAGAGTAACAAGCCCCGAAGGATTAACAATTATAACTAAATAAAATGGACTACTTTATCCGAGCCAAATATGGCGACAAAATTCTTTACTGGGAACATGAACGCGGTCTTCATTCTGGAACAGGCGTTATGCGAGGCTACCAAGTCTTTCGAACCGAAAAAGAAGCAAAAGAATTAATCAAGCATTTGAAGAAAGTGTTTCATAGTGCAATCACTTTTGAAGTGTTGCCAGACAGCGAAATTCCGTTTATTAAAAGACAGAAAAATTGTTGTCGCTATTGCACGAAAAAATTGACTAAAAAAGATGGTTCGTACTATCACGATAAATGTTTTAAGAAAGTAAAAGATAATGCTTTAGCATTCACTACAAGATGAAAAAAATAACAATCGAATATGGTGCTGGATCATCAAAATACAGCATCGAATGTGAAGATAAATTTGTCGGCTATTGTGCTATTTTAATGCATTATGCGAACTCGCCTGGTGCAGTAGTAATATATTCACCAGAAGAACTAAAAAAGGATTCTTGGGTTAGTTTTAGTGGCAAAACAGATAAAAATCTAGCTGTTCTGTTTAAAGAATATGGCGGATTTGAACCCTTTCTCAAAGAACATCTAACAGAAATGAAAGCTGCTTATAAAACCATAAAAAAATTGGTATGAAAAATAAAGAAATCCGAATCGATATGTCTGAATTTGCTGGTGAATACAGCCTAAAGGAAATTGAAGGCGTGATAAAAAAAATGAAGAAAAAGGTTAAGAAATGTCAATCGAAGAAGAAGAAGTAGTTTGTGAAAAATGTGCGACCATTAACGATTATTATACTGAAGTTTCTGGTATTCATATCAAAGCAATGTGCAATAATTGTAAAGGCTACATTAAGTTTCTTCCGCAACCGAAGAATCCTTCCACAGCAAAATTCCACTTCGGAAAACACGCGGGAATGCTTATTTCGGATTGCGTAGATATCGGCTATATGCAACATATGATTGATAAAGCTGATATCGACAAATGGTTTAAAACAGCATTGGAAAAAAGAATTAAAGAAATTAAAGAAAGCCAGGAAAATCCTAGCGAAATAAATAATCAAAAACAAGAAAACACAATGGACATTACCGGAATCCTGAAAGTAAAAGAAGAGGCACAGCAAGTGTCTGAAAAATTTAAAAAAAGAGAATTTGTTTTAACGGATAATAGTTCTCAATACCCTCAACACATTAGCTTTCAATTAACGCAAGATAAGTGTGGGCTAATTGATGCTATCGCTGTTGGATCCACAATCAAAGTTCACTATAATTTACGTGGCAGGGAATGGACTTCTCCAAAGGGCGAAGTGAAGTACTTTAACACAATTGAAGCATGGCGCATAGAAGTTGTTCAAAACCTTCAAGTTGATACTGGAAAAAGCGGAACAGAAAACGCAACTGCACCAACCACTCCAGATGATCTGCCTTTCTAAAAAGGTAGTATTTTTTGCAACGTGCTACCATTCTAAGCCCATCAATTTTTGGTGGGCTTTTTTATTTCTTATATTTGTGCAGATGAAAAAACTTCTGCCAATATTATTTTTATTTTTTTCCTTAAAATCGTTTTCACAATCAGCTGGAAAGGGCAGTAACGAAAAGAATTCATCGTCTGCAAGAAAACCACACGCACAAATGCAGCACTTTCCAAAAAGAAAAAAAGACAAGATGCTAAAACGAAATGGAACTTCTTATTTGAGGCGGAAGCGCCAGAAAAGTAAGTACAAGGTGGATGGTGATGGCTTTAAGATTCGGTAGTTTTTTCCTTCTTTTTTTCTTGCCTTCTTTTGTATAAGAAAACAATAAACGGAATCGCGATTGCGGTCATAAATATCTGCCAATACTTCTTGAAGAAAAATCCTATCTGTACCCAAACATCTTTTTGGACCTCTACTGAATCTTCATACACAATGTCTTTTTTATTGCCGTTTCTGATCACCGAAACAACGATTTTTAAGCGGGAATTTCCTACGCGGACCGGTGTAACATTCCACGACCATTCGGTATAAGTATCACCATCTTCAATGAGCTGTATTCCGCTATTTCCATCGACTATTTCGAACGCTTTGTTATCAGCTGGGGAAATGTCTAAAAGTTTAACTTCTATCGTGCTGGTAACAGGAATTACGGAAGTCATAACAGTTTCTTTAAGACTATCGTAGATGCTAACAACATTAGTAGATTTTGAAATCCGGACCAGGCACTTGTACGTTGTCCGAACTTTCATTACGTCTGGAATCTTATAAACGATTCTTCCTTCAGATAGTTCCGAACTTTGCTTTATTACCTTTGTATTTTTCACTTCAATAATTCTTAATCCTGGCGGTTTTTTAGCGAAATCAAAGGCATCGCCACTAAGCATATAATCAGCTGAAGTTAAAACGACATGATTATTTTCAGTTGCAACGGAATCTTTTGGATTCTTGGGATCTAAATCGCCCAAAGGCAAATGGTGAAGTTTAGTGCTTCCGCGTCCTAGCAGTCCACAAGAAGAAAAGAAAAAAATCAAACAGAAGATTGAAATTTTTTCTAAAGCGGTGAGTATTTTTCTTAGGAATTTCATTTGAGTTTAGCAGATAAGTAAATCCATCCAGCTTCAACCACTGCTATTATTCCAAATCCAGTAGCAAAGCCCTTCAAGAATTTTGATTTTATCTTATTTCGCTTTTCGCCTTTCTTGTAGGATTCTTCGGTGATAGTCTTTTCATCGACTTGCTTTTCTAAATTTGATATTGTTAGATTGTCGGTAAGAACTTCGTTTTGGAGATCCTTATTTACGGATTTGTATCTTTCTTTTTGGGCGTAAATAGAATCAGCCACGAGATTACAGGCATCCAAGTCTGCAATCGCCACATTGTAAGCTCTAATTGTGTTTATCGAAACGGTGCAAAGAGTATCTTGTCCTTTGACTATCAAGTTTGGATAAATTGTCTGTGAATAGCTTGATAGAGTTAAGAGCATCAAGCCTATTAATATCCATTTTAATTTTGTCATTGTTCTGAATTATTACGTGTGGATTATTTTCTAAATAGTCGATTAAATCCTGTTTTTGCTTCACTACTGAACTTATCGAATCCTTTTGCTTATCAAGTACCACCTTTTCTTTAATCAGCTGTTTAAATCGCATTTCTGATTCTACGCGAAGTGTATTTTCTTTCTTGTCGCGATAGTCTTTGTATGCGTTAAAAGAAAAAAAAGCCGCAATAATTACGACTAATATTCCTAGAGCGATTAAAGTGTTTTTGACATTCATCCTTAACCGATTGTTTCTTCTTTAATTGTTGTTTCACTGGTAGTTCCAGTATTTTCTTGTTTGATGGTTGTTGCACTATCTGGAGCGACAACCGTTGGATCTAACTTCTTACTGAAGGCTTTTGTGATTCCTACGCCAGTGGCGATTGCGGCCATAGTTGCAAACAACACTTCATTCACTTTTGCGTTACTGATTGTATCGTAGTGAAATCCCCAAAGTACAGATCCAAATGCCACAAACATCGTTATTTTTGTTCCGGAAAATTTTCTAGTTTTAGATTCAGGATCATAGACTTTTAAGGTATCGTCAATGACAGAAAGGAGTGTGTGCCTGGTCCACTTAAATCTTAATAATAAATTCAAAATGAGTGCTGCTATTAGAATAAGCACACCCATTTCAACGCGATGTAAGAATAAAAAATCCTTCAGTGTCATTTTTTTCTACGTTTTCTAGCTTTCGCATAAGAAGCTCTGTTGTTTATCCAAGATGCTTTGGCGGTCGTATGACTGCCCTTCTCCAGTGCTGTGCATATTATACGATTTTAATTTCTTCGATTACTTTTGTTAAGTCCACCACCTGGATGCACTTTTTACCATGTTCTTTGCAATCGATATGAAGCCAAGTTGTAGCGATATTTTTATCTTCGATTCTGCGAACGCCTAAATTAAATAGTTCTTTCGCATTGTCTTTTACAAACTGATACCATTCATTTCCGCCATAGCCGTTCACTTTGCAATCGATAGCATTTCCCAGCTTGTGCTGTGATAATTTAGCTCCAGTTTTAGAATTCGGATTTCTAAGTCCACTTTCCTTATACTGACCACCAGTATGCCAATTATTGATTGTTACTGGCTTTCCGAGTTTCGTTCTAACAAATTCGGCAATAGCGATTAATTTTTTATTAATCAATCCTATTGAATCTTCGCCCCTAGCTTGGTAGGTAACGGGATCAATGAATTCTCTTAAATCAAAGTGGGCTGATATCATTTATTTTTTATCTTTTTTTTCCGGAAAAATGAATTTGTACCAGATGTATTTAACTCCGATTGTTACCAAAAAAGAAGTGGTAGCACCGATTGTAGCTAGAATGATTGTGTTCACAATATTTTCAGTATGAATTGTTGTTACTGCTAATAGTGTTCCACCAACGGTTCCCGCTATTGTACTTCCAATGTGTGAATCTGTCGCAACTGTGTTGTGTAGCATCGTATATTTTTACTTAGTTTCTTCTTCTTTAGTTTCAGTTTCTTCAACTTCTTCTTCCACTTTGTCCAAATCATCAATGATTAATGGCCAAAGAGCGTTTAAGTTTTCTTGTGAAATCGCCTGATCAAATTCTTCGATTTGCGACATCTTAATCATAATAGGCTTGAAAGAAGAGTCTGTTTCTTGCAAATATTTTTGAAAAGCTTTGATTTTAGTTTCATAAGTAGCAATCGCTTCTTTATGCTTTAAATCAAGTGCAGCAATTTCGTTTTTTTGTTGTTCTCTTTTAGCATCAGGGACATCGTATTCTTCAATTCTTTGCTTACCAACGATTCTAACTTTTAACTTCCCTTCAGAAAGTTTTTTGTTGATTTCATTGTATTCATCACGATATTCTTTGATGCCTTCACTAATTTCTTTTTCTTCTTCTGTCAATGGCTTGATAGCCGTTTCCATTCGAGTGATATTTCTGCGGATTGCGATTTTAGTGTTAAAACCAGTTAATCCGGTTACTGATACTATTTCATTTTTTAAAACAAGAACTTCTGAGTGTTTCATTTAGTTAGTTAGGTTTTGGTTCGCCACAAATATAATGATTTATTTTATTTTTGCCAATTCATTTTTATAAGCGGTAATACTGTGTCCTTTTCCCAAAACTGTGCTTAATAAATTTGTAAGCCAAGCACCCGTTTTATTTAGGTAGCATTCCATTTCTTCTTTTCCGGTAGCTGCACTAATAGTTACATCACCTCTACCATATAAAGTATCTTCCCTAGTGGTAACGCAATCTTCAAGCATTTCGCCACCAGCAACATTCCCGAATTTATCAATTGAAATAGCTAATCCATCCTCTACTAGTAGGCATTTCAAGACATTCCATAATTGGTATAAAACGCAAAGCCAGTACCAGATAAACTTGAAAAGGCCTTTCCAAAATTCTAGTTGGAAGCTTTCGTAAATCGATTTGAATAGGTTGTACACCATACCAAATATGGCTAGTGTGCCGAACACGATTACTGAAGCAATAAATAAAATTATTGGTTGTAATTCTTTTTTAATAGTTTCCATTTTCTAAAATATTAGTTGCTAATATTGCACAAAATTGATCAATCGTATATGGGAATCCAGCAATTAAATTAAATGTCCCAGCATTCAACAAAGGCTTTAATCCATTTGCTCCAAAACCATTTGTACCCATCACCCAATCGCCAATACCATCCACTGAATCTTCGGCTAGGTACATTACACCACGAATGATGTAAGATTCATTAAGTGCTAAAACTTGGTACATTCTTTCCAGCTGAAGCCCCTGGTCCTTACCAAGTCCATAATATCCGAAATCGCCAAATGTTTTTAGGCGTTTTGTTCTTGCTGTTTCTGCAAAAGCTTGATATTCATCTAGGAATGCCTCCCCTTGATATAACCCACCAGCTTGTCCCATAAAAAAAGGAGATCCCTTTGCGTCAATTATTTTAGTAGGAACATATCGCATAGCAATTACTTTTTGTTCGGCAGTCAGTAAATCCCAATTTATAAAATCGGAACCAGTGATATTGAAAATAAGCGTTTTTATTTGAGCTCTTAAACAAAGCCAATCCTTGAATCCAACGACATTATTATTAATTAGTGGTGGAGCATATTTATCCCAATATTCCATATTATCGCTGATATCATCATATTCAGATGGTAAGGCTGTTGCAACAATAAAAGCGTCCTGTGGTAGTAGTTGTCCACCTAAATATTGTCCAGTCGCAATGTCATATCCTTGTAGTTTTCCTAGTAGCATCTTTAAGATTTTTTAATTATTTCCCAATCAGCATTTTCAATTGTGATGGTATTTCCAGCATTCGATACACTCCATTGAGCAGAAAAAGTAAGCACTTGGGAAATAGTTGTATCAATAGCGTGTGTCCCATTACTTGCTACTAAATCACCATCAGCAAAAGTCCCTTCATCGAAAAGTGTTGTCAAATCTGCACTAACTGTTCCCCCAGCTCCAATGGTTCTAACCGTGATTATTGCTTCATAACTAAATCCAACATTTGTACTAGTGGTCATTGTTCTAGCGCCAGTTGCTAACATTGTAACGGCATTGTTTTTAAGCCTAGAAGTAAGCGTTCCGCTAACTCTACTATAAATACCATACACCTTAACTTTGATTCTATCCCCAACCGCTAATGTGTTTGCCGGGATTGTTAAATCTATTCCTGTTCCAGTAAATAAAACTTCGGCTGTACTACTAACAACCGAATTACTATTGGCTGTATTTGGTGCCTGGTAACAAGATACATATCCCGTTAAGATAGGTCCAATTAAATTCAGAACACCATTACTTGTTAATGCCATGCGTTCAACAAGTGTTCCTGTTGTTTGATTTGGTGTTAGCCAAGAAAATTTTGTCTTATAAGTTCCAGCTGTAACATCTGTCATTAAAACCCCGAATTTTCCAACATCAACAGCCCCAGTTGTTGTAACTTTATCGTTCCACACTTGATATAATCCAGAACCGATTGTTGCCGCATGCCCTGATTTTGTCAAGGTCATAACATTTATTGGCGTTACTGTTGCTGAAGCATTTTCAATAGCTAAAGAATATTCGGAAGCATGTGTTGTTGAAACAAGAGCTCCTTTTGAAGCCGAATTAACAAATAATCCTCGAAGTGATCCAGTAGCAGTAATTCCAAATTTTTCACTAACACTTGGTGCAACTCCTAATCCCAAAGACGTATCAGCACTACTATATCTAAAATCGCTATTCCCACTTGGTAGTCCAGTTGCCCCATAAAATGAAACAAAACCAGCAGTTTGTACTGAATGTTCAACAATAGCACCAGCAACAGAAACAATAATTCTATTGTTCGATAATACAGTTGCAGAATTCGTACCTCCATTTGCGATAGGGAGGATTCCAGTCACTTTTGTTGTAAGATCTAAAGATGCATTCATATAAGAAAATACACCAGTATTAGTCATAGAAATAACACCGCCTGGAACAACCGCAGTTGCAATGTTTCCAGCACTACCAACAAAAATATTTGCAGAAGCCAATGCAGTCGATAGCTTGTTATTAAATGTATTCCAATCAGTCGAAGTTAATAATCCCGTAACCGAAGTAGATGCAATATCAATTTCGTGGCTATGGTCCGAACGGGCAAAGCTATTTTGAATACCGACAGCGTTGGTCGAACCTCCCCCTAAATTAGTAGTTGGTGCAGCAGTAGTTAATGAATCGGCACCATTTGGTAAATGTCTTGATGCATGAGTTTCTATTGTAACACCATTCAACAATCCAATGTTGATGATATTTTGCGTACCCATATTCAATGAACCAATCATCACGGTTGTTCCATCTAATAAAAGGAACTGAGTGTGGCCTGCATCCCCAGTTGTTAAATCTGTTAATGCTAAGTGGCTTGTTACGGGAGCCGAAGCAGATGTTTGAGTAGTAGGTAAAGGACGTTCAGAAAGTATTTCAACAATATTTCCAGCCCCTTGCTGAACAATAACAGATGCAACTCTTACAACCCCTTCCGAAAAATAAGTCGGAACAGTTGGCAAGTCGGCATTTTCGGCTGCCAATAACGTGCTATATTCTGCCTGTGCATAGACTAAAAAATATTTTTCATTTGCACCTTCACCAACCACCAATAATAAATGCTTCGCATAATACGAAGCTGTCATCGCAACAAGTGCATAACCAGTATTTATTTGCGTATTTGGAACTAGCGTTTGGGCAGATTCAATTGCATAAGTTGAAACACTATCTTGGTAAAACCTATCAAATGTAATGAAAGCCCCTCCAGACGGAACAAATTTCTTAGTTCCATAATAATAAGCCCCATTTGTAACATCCAATTTGAATGGTGTGGCATTTTCAGAAACGATACAACCAAATTGAAATAAAGAACCAAAAACATATCTTTGGTAATCATCAGATTTATTATCTGCCCATAATGCTGTAAGCGGTATTTCATCAATAAATTCTATCCCCGTTGCATTTGTTCTTACTTTACCTAACAATAAATTAGCGATGGTATCAGGTAGAGAAGTGGCTGACATTAAAGCCCCAGCCCCATCGTAATAAATATAATTAGTTGTATCAGCTGTAAGTGTTATTGAATCATTGCTCCATGTTATTTTTTTTAATGTCCCATCGTTTAGATAACCTACTCCAGCCAATATATCAACATCAAAGCTACCACCATCTGATAAACTACCACCTAATATTAATCCAACACCTTGCGCTCCGATGAATGTAGTTATTTCTACAACTTCGCTAATCTTTGCACCAGTGCTTATATTTCCAACAACCACAAGTCCCCCATCACCAGATTCTTCTGTGAACAATGGAGTAAATGTTGATGAATTATCAATAAATATTTTAGACAATGTGGCATCACCAATAAATCCTCCCGTTGTAGAAGGGTGTTGAATATTGATATCCATTGTATTATTATCAAAACTAGCTGATGTAATATGGACATTGCAACCTATACCAGTATTGTTATTCTGTAATGCAGTTTGAAAACCACTAATTTCAGCCCCATCAATCGTAATAGATGCCCCATCTTGACATACAATTCCATAATTTCCAGCTACTGGTGGAGCACCAATTGTTGGTGTACCATAAATACCAGCTGTATTTATAATCAATTGTGAGTCTGGTCCAGTTAAAAAAGAAGCAGTGAATCCTGTTGCTGAAGGGAATGAATACCAGTTTTCTGTGTTAATAACAGCTCTAAATCCTGAACTCCCATCTTGATACGTACCATAAGTCATTGCCCCATTAACATCACAATATTCCATATAAATTACAGTGTCTTGTGTTGTAGCTACAACCTTGACATTTGTATCGCAATCAACGAAATTTACCTTATGTAATTGAGTGTAATCTCCGCTATCGTTACAAAAAACTGCCGATCTTCCTACTGGGACATTTTGCAATGACATAAATGATAATTCAGAAAAAACATCTGTAAATACAAATAAATCGTAATCCCCAGCTGGTTCTATGATTGTTTCTTGAATCGAAGCACCTATAACAGAAACGTAGGACTTCATATTCAATTGGTTTTCTAGGAAAATACCAACTCCAACCTTAATCAAAAATCTATTTGTAGCACTATTCGTAGTGATGAAAGCTAATGCAGATTCTACACTAGGAAATTGTCCAGATGTTGGAACTTTTTCTACGCATAGAACATTATTTGCTAAAGCATCAGTATTCAGTGAACTTCTCCCCCAATCAGTATCTAAAGCACCCGTTTTCATAAAGAACCCGCTTCCGTCTGAAGCAGATCCAAATGAACCAATAGGAGCTTCAACGCCCCCATCAGTAGATGGATTTGCATCTACTTCAAGTATCAGAAGTCCGTTAAGCGTTTGTGTTCCTAAAATATTTACCATTTTATTTTTATTATGCTGCTGGTTCTAAAATTACCCAAGAAAATGTTGAAGTATCAGTTACGCTACTTGATGTTACAGTAAAGCTCGTGCCATTAACTATTGTGTAAGAAAGAAAACCACTAACGCCTCCAGCTGTTTTTACTTGGAAAAAAATTCTACTTGTTGTTAGTGCTTTTGTTGTACTTACAACAATTGTCCCTGCGACTAATGTAGCAGTCCCCATTGTTGCATTCACCCCTTCTTTAATTAAAATTCCATTTCCTGCAACGCTTAATTTTAAATTTCCAATAAGTTTAAATCCAGAATTTAAGCTGATGTCTGTCCCATCATTCCAAAAATCACCATTGTTCGGTGCCGCTGGTGGAGTAACACTGCTTCGAATTCTAAAAGATGAAAACAAAGCGGTCGAACCAATGACATCCAAAAAAGCTGTTGGACTTGTTACTGTTCCAGTTGCCCCTCCTAATCCAATTCCTGTTCTGCCTCCTGGTCCAACGGTCCAAAGAACTGAATTGGTAACACCTCCGCGTATTGATAAATAATGTGTAGCAGTATAATCCACATTACCAGTTATAATCATTGCCGATTTATTTGCAGCACCATCATCTCTTGTATCACCCAATAGAATTGGAAAATTGGTAGCCGATCCAGCCGCATTTCCTAATTGGTTAATAACGCCATTTACCCCACCACCACTACCAATAAATAGTGTTCGCCAAGCCCGTGTTGTCGTTCCTAAATCAATGGTGCTATCGGCATTAGGCTTAAATGATTTATTAATTGAAATGGATGTACTTGCACTAGAAAGACCTCCAACACCATCTACTAATTTGAATGCTAACCACTCTGTCCCATCGTTCAACATCGTAAAAGATGTCGTTCCAGCACCTCTTGAACGCATTACAATATCAGTACTACCGCCTGTTGCCCCTGACTTTGTTGTTGTCAGAACAAATGCATCTTTTTGTGCATCACGACCATTTTCGTTGAAATTTATCCAGGTTGTTACACCAGCAATACTTACATCCGTTTGTAAAACAGAAAGATAAGCAGTTGTGGTAGCAACACCTATTTTAATGGATTTCGTTGCAGAATCCCAAACAAAATTTGCATCACCAGTTAACCCATTCGCATCGTAATAAGCAATTCTTGTGGTAACTTGTGCCGCTGTTGCTACTAAAACTTTTGTCCAATCAGTATCTAAAGCACCAATTTTAGTGAATAATCCACTTCCATCAACAGCCGAACCGAATGAACCAATAGGGGCAACAGTCCCGCCAACAGTTGATGGATTAACATCAGTAGCGAGAATCAGTAAACTATCTAGTGTCTGTGTCCCTAAAATATTTGCCATTGCAAATTATTATGTGTTTGGATAAGTCGCAGCTACATAAGCTTGTGCCTGTGCTTCAATATAAGCAGGGGCAGTAGCCATCGTTTCCGTTGCAGGAAGAATAATTGGTGGCATCACATCCGTTTGGATGAATTTATTAGCTGGTGCTCCAACGATATTAACTTGTGCAATAACATTTGTTACTGTCAATGTCCCATCTGGATTCGCCATGTACGTTGCGTTTCTTGTTATACAAGCATATAGTACGTAATTCATTTTTTTATTTTTAAATTATTATTAAGCTACTTTATTTGTTTTCGTGATTACATTCCAAGTTACGTTATCATTTACTGCACCAGTAACACGAACTAATACGTTTGTTCCGCTAATTGTCAATGTCGCGTTGAAAGCACCAATTCCTTCTCCAGTGTACGATGTTTGTAATGCACCAGAAATTGTAACAACACCAGCAATATTCGCATAGGTTGCTGTTCTGATATACCCATTTCCATCACCCGAAGTTCCTGCACCAGCACCACTAGTTTTTCTAGCAGTAACACGAGCCTCAATTAAGACAATTGTATCGGTTGGAATAGCGATAGTTTGAATGGTTGTTACTGTTGCATCAGTTGTATTTACTGTTGCCCCAGAAGTATCTTCAGTAACATTTGTAACTGGTTCTAATCTTTGATTTATTAACGTAGTAGCATCTATTCCAAAATTATGTAAACGTGCTAATGGAGCTTGTATGTTTAACCCTATGTTTCCTGTATCCAAGGCTCTAATTCTTATATTTCCAGAACCATCTGCTATAATGATATTGTTTAATAAATTTGGTGTACCTAAATCACCAATATTTGCACCAATGAAAGTGTTATTTTCACCAGTTGTAATATGAGGACGACAAGAAAAACCTATATAAATATTATTATTTCCAGTTGTGTTGTCATACCCCGCATATTGGCCCACCCCTACGTTGCTGCCTCCAGAATTATTTGAAAAACCACTTTGCATACCCAAATAAGTGTTACCAGCACCACTTGTATTGTTATACATAGATTGAGCACCAACGGCTACGTTCACGCTACCTGTTGTATTAGTGAGCATCGCATAGCTACCAATTGCTGTATTGGAAGCAGCAGTTGTATTGTACAATGCCGCATATCCAACGGAAGTGTTATCACTTTCAGTGGTTATTAACCTTTGACTATAACTACCAATAGCTGTATTAGTTGTCCCTGTTGTATTGGCTATCAAACTATTAAAACCAAATGCTGTATTATTTGAACCAGTTGTGTTTGCAACTAATGCACTATCACCAAACGATGTATTACTAGAAATGCTTCCACCACCTAAATTGTAAACAGAACCATCATCTCGTACTACTAATGAAAGAGAACCAACTGAATTTTCATATTTAGCAGTGAATGTTGCTAGGGTGTTCCCAGCACTTTTAACATGAAGTCTTGCGGTTGGGATAGATATTCCTACACCTAAATTTTGATACGCAACTACTGTTCCATCAAATTGAACTTCTAATCCACCTGTCGCTGCATCATTTTGAACGACTAAGTGATTAGCCCCAACGGCTCCATTAATTTGTATTTTTTGAACTCCAAGTGCATTAAAAACATTAATATGACCACCATCTCCACCAGTAATATCTACGCGATGATCTGCTTGAACATTTGTTGAACCACCGCCTTCAACGAACACAAATCCATTCCCGCCAGTTACGGTTGCTGTATGATACCATCCCCCTAAATTATCAAGGATAGTTCCTAGAACTGTTGTGCCGATACCCCCATTCACATGTAATTTAGCCAAAGGAGTGCTAGTTCCAATTCCAAAATTTCCAGTAGTGTCTAAAAATAATGCCGAAACACTATTAATTTGCCAATCCATAGTGCTTCCAGTAGGCGTGTTATAATATAAGCTAGTTCCAAAGAATCCAACTTCATATTTTGTTGCATCAGGAACGCCAACGCCACTAAATTGAATTTGTGTAGGATCGATGATTCCGGTAACTGTTAATTTTCCATCAACGATTGCATTTCCAACAACGTGTAAAAATTCAGTAGGAGTAGTCGTGTTAATTCCGACAAATCCAGAATTTAAAACCGTTACCACCTGTGCTTCAGTAGTAGATCCTATTGGAGCTAATAATAATGCCCAATCTGTTCCACTAGCTATTGCAGTGAAATTTTCAGCAGCAGTAAAAACCATTCTACCAGAAGAAGCATTGAATGCCGCCCCTGAATACCCAACAGCACCAAGTGTTGAAATGGAATCGCCAGATAATATTGCTGTTGGTAAAGCTTGTGTTCCACGAGCCTTTCTACCTAAGAATCCTGCACCGCCACCACCAGCTTGGTATCTTGAAGATGTAACAACAGCTGTTCCGTTATTCGCAGCTAATTCAAATTTCGTTACTGGAGTAGAAAGTGTGTTGATTCCAAATTGACCAGTAGCATAAAATCTTGCAACCTCAACCCCGCTTGTGTAAATAGGAAAGTCGAATGCGTCATTTGTTCCGATGTATTTTAAAACGCCATTTGTATTCCCATCAAGCAACCATTCGCTTGTAGCATTTGAATCAATTTCTACCCAAGCAACACCATCCCAATAGTTGAAAAGGCTTGTCCCGGTATTATAAATCAATAATCCAGTTGCGGGTGCAGCGATTGCGTTGCGTTGCAACGAAGTCATTCTTGGTGTAAGTAATCCTTGTGTGGTAGAAGTAATATCAAACAATGCACTTGGATCAGGCACAATAATTCCTAATCCAACAGAAATTCCGTTGTCGAATAATTGAGAATTGCCAATGGCTGTACCACTAGGAGTGAATTTCGCTACGTAGTTAAGTGTTCCACCACCAGTGATAGTTCCACCACCACCGCCACCAGATGAACCAAACCAACCTATATTATTTTTTCCTAGTCCGTACATGTATTTAATTATTTAGTAACAGCGATTATAACTACTCCAGCTGAAGCATCAACAGTAAATCCCTCAATCGGATTTTCACCCTGGATGAAAAAACCAGTATCGTCCAATACAATTGGAGCATTTGAAACAGCACTAGGAGGCAGAACCCCTTGAATATTTAATGTCGAAGATCCAGTATAAGTTACTGCACCACTAACAAGTTTTAAAGAAATTGTTTTGTACCCATAATCTACGCTTGACACGAAGACACCACCAGATAAGGTGATTATAATGGGTTGGGTTGCGATTGCGTTCGGATCCATCGATTATTTATTTAATAGTTCGTTAATACTTATTTCACCTACAATCTTGTCGCCATCTTGAAGATAAACGCAAGGATAAAAATCAGCTTGTTTTGTAAATATCCTGGCAACTGCCGTGTTTGGATCTACGTTCTTTTTTTGTGCTAATGTTTTCAATGCTTTAATCAGATAAGGAACAATTGGCACAGCCATATTTTCTATAAATGATATTTTGAAAGTCTTTAAAACATCAATTGGTCCTACCTTTTTATCGGCATTATGTAAATTAACAACTCCGTTTGAAAGAATCATTAGTTGAACATCTTTAGCTGGGATATTGTGTTGTTCAGCACAGCTTTTTAATCCATTTTGGACTTTCCCGATTATCATCTCTACCATAGTTAGTTAGTTTAATTGGTTAAGTTCCAAATATACTAAAGAATTTAAACAATCACATAGCCTTGACCATCAACTTTTCCCCCATTGTGTAATGCTAAAAGTTGTTGTGTACTTTTACCATCTGGTTCAATGAAAAAATGTACTGGATCGTGGTAGCTACCGAATTGACCAGCACCACCCCACTTGAAGCCCATATCTTTTGCAATTTTTACAACACCCGATTTTTCCCATTCAGCACTTGTAGAAGCTTTCTTCAAAATGATTTTTCCATTTTTATCAATTACATTGACATCAACAGAAAAACCATAATTGTGTCCGGAAAGTCCCGGACTAGCATTTGAAGAATTTTCTTTTTTTAATGCTGCTTGTTCTTCGAAGGTTCTTAATCCACTAGTGGCGTACATTTGAAGCCCTAAATCTTTTTCAACGCGGGAAAAGAATTCTTTTACCTTGTCTCTGAATTTAGGATGAAGCGTATTGACAATGTTCTTCGTTTGTGAATCACGATACCAGGCCAAGCCTTCATTAAACCATTTGTAACCACCCAAAGATTCCTTTGCAAGTGATTTAAGCTTACTTCTATAAACGACAGCAACAACACCGATGGCGAGTACAAACCCACCAGCGATAAGCCAATTGACATTTTTAGAAGCCCAGCTTTTTTGCATTTCTAAACGCATTCAGAACCATTAGCTGTAAAAACAACAGTCCCTCCGTTTTTAACACATTTTTTACGACCAGCATTCCCTGAATTAATAATAAATCCAGATTTTTCTTCACCTTCTTTAACGTCTTTCTTCACAGCCGTAACAACTGCTTTAGATTTTCTTTTGTTGTACATTACAACACCTACTACTGCTAATGCTAGAATACCTAGTCCCCAGCCGATTTGTTTGTTTGTCATTTGTTTATTTTTTTGATTGTTTATTTTAACTTACATCAGCCCAACTTCTTTCTAACCAACGTCTGTCGGGAAGGAAAGTAACTGGTGCTACTTCAACAACAACTTTTTCTTTCACAAGAACTGACTTCTGAAGTTTAGCTTCAGTAGGTCCGGTTAAATTTTCTTCTGACGGAGCTTTTTCAGTCATATCCAATTTTGAAATAACTGTTTTAACATCCAAGTTTTTCTTGCTTGATGCCAATGGAGCTTTTGAAGTTGTTTTTGGTTTTTTCCAAAGATATAGTCCGATACCAGCTAATGCCAATACGCCTAATCCGATTATGTATTTATTTTTCATTGCTTAAAATTTCACCCGTTAATACTCCTTGATATTGAATAAATATTTGTCCACCAGACAAACTAGCACTTCTTTGGATATTACAAATGCTTTTACTTTGTGGTTGAGAAAACTTTTTATGATTTGGGCATACGCCTGGATTAACAATTACAGTACAAGAATCGCATCCATAAGGGAATACACCATGACGATAAACATTGTCGTACAAATAACTATTTTCAAAATTTAATAATCCAGTCGTATCACCAGCGTTCCAATTGTTGTCAGTTAATGTACAAGCGATTTTTGAATTCACTCCCGAAACACAGCTGATATCAATTGTTTCCTGTGCGTATTTTAGAAAATTATTATTCAAAGAAAATTCAAACATATTTATTCCATTCGGAAATAATGTTGAATCACCACAATTATTTGCGTAGGCGTTAAATGCAACATTCCCAGAAAAACCTTTTCCGATAGGGCTTGTGTACGATATTGTATCACCAGCATCAAGAATAAAAAATCCTTTTAGACCTGATCCAGTAATTCCAAATATTCCATTTACATCTGTAACATAATTTGTGTCAGCGCCAATTGTTAAATAAACAACAACAGAACTATCTGTTGAATTTACAACAAGCACCTCCGTCAAGTTTGAATCGCTAACTGTTTTTATTTTGTCTGGTCGGTAAATTACAAAGAGTGCAGCGGCTAATAGCCCTACAATCATTAATCCCGAAAGTAATCCTGATGCTTTTTTCATTATATTACGACTGGTGGTTCTTTTGAAATATCAATTAATTCTTGTAAAGTGTATTTTATATCTACGGGATAATTTTTCATTTCAACAATACCAACCTTTAAAGACAAGTATCCTTTAATTTGGATATTCACCTTTGTTCTATCAAGAATAAGGTTGGTGATGTTTGCTATTCCAGTTTGAATAATTGCTGAAGGATTAAAATCAATATCAATAGGAATTAAAGTTTTTCCATTTGAATTGATATGAATTTTTTCAGTCCCATCAATACGAGATACCAACTTATCGTTAAAGAAAACTTCGTAATGCTGTCCTTGTATCTGAGCACTAACATCACTTTTACTATTTATTTCTGTAAGCAAAGTCAAACTGATTTTTCCAGCAGTTATCGTTTTAATTCTTGTCTTTACAACTTTGAAAGTCGCATTATAAAGTAGCCAAAATTGACGTGCTCCATAAGCAAGAATCAAAACGCCAAGACCAGTAAGTATTGGTATGATCGCTTTATTTTTCATATTAGTGGTTCGGGCTAAATGGATTTCTTCTTAATTCGTGAGCCGAAGGAATATGTGCAACTGGAGCTGGAACAACTTCCACGATTCCTTGTGGTTCATCGCCCTCTTGCAATACAATTTCTTCAGCAACAATTTCAGCGACAGCTTCTTCCAATATTTCTACTTTTTCTTCCGCAGTTATTGGTTCTTCAACCACAGCTGGTTCTGGTTCAGCAATCACTTCGTTTTCAGTTGCGATTAGTTCTTCCATTTTTTCTTCAGCAATCACTGGTTCAGCTATTACTTCAACTTCCGCAACCACTTCTGGCTCTGCTACAATTGTTTCTGTTTCTGCAACCACTGGTTCTTTTTGGCCAGTTAAAAATTCACCGATTTTTTTTCCTAATCCTTTTTTTTCTTTGTTGTCTTTACCTTTTGCCATTTTGTTTAATTATTTGTTAGTTAGATTTATTATTTATTTTTCGAATCAAAATGATCCATTTGCATTTTAGTGTGTTTGATTTGAAGGTGTAATGAATACAATGTCAGACCAATTAAAACTAAACTTGCCACAGAAACAATCAGCCCAATTTTATGTGCCTGAATCTGTTTAATAGTCAATATTTGTGGTGCTCCAGTCATTAGATTTTTTTACCAGTCCATTTAGTGAACAATTCAGTAAACTTTATTTTTTCTGTTGGAGTCCAATCTTTTTCTTTTTTACCGATTGTAGTAATTAATACTTCCCCATCAGATTTTGTCAAATTGGCTGTCCACTTAGTTAAAAATTCTTTCAGCTTTTCAGGTGTTGCACCTTGAAACCAATCACTTCCACCTTTATTTGCTGTTTCAACCAATTTATTGAATTGATCAGGTGTTGCGTTGCCAGGAATTTCTTTAACCGAAGTAGTTGTTGCAGATTTTTTCTTTTTGTAAGCATAAATGCCAAATCCAATTCCGATTGCTGCTAAAATCCCTAATCCGATGTAAATTTTTTTGTTCATTTTATTTCTTTTTAATTGTTAATCCTACTATAATTCCAGCTAATCCAACGAACATTAATGTTACGCCTAGCCAATGTTTTTTTGTAAATTCAGCGATTTGTTTAATGTTCATTGAACCAAACAAATCTTGAATTTTCGTTCCACCTTGTGCAATTAAATTACTTGGCTTTGAACCAGCCTTTAATCCTTCAGTAGTTCTTTCTTTAATCGCAATCTGAGCCAACGCTGTTGAATCAGTTATTCCTTTTGCAATCGAATCGTTCAATGTTCCAGCAAATTTCTTGAACCAGCCTGGACCATTCCACGTAGCATAAACCATATGAAATAATAATCGCGGATCATTTTCTACAATCGTGCGAGTATTTGGCTTTAACCAGTTATCCGAATAAGTCATAAATTCAGGATACATAATTTCTGCCGCCAGTTCCTTTAATTTCGGAGCATAACTTCCACCTTTATAATTCCATTTCCAAACTTCGGGTGTCTTTACGCTGTCAATCAATGCCCAAAATTCGCGTCCCTTTGGCGTTTGTTCGCTGTTGCCATTCTTTCTATCAATTCCGAACATCGTTTCGCCAGAGTTATTGTAACGGCTATCGCCAGTCTTGTGCCAAGCAGGGTTGTAATATCCGCCTTCCAAGTTGGTGATAATCTTATCAACTATATCTTTGAAACTTGCTTTATCCATTACTTAATGTTCATCCCGTTTGAAGCCGTTTTTAATTTCACTCCGCCTGGTCCGATGAAATAAATCATAATCACAGAACCGCTTCTTTCAGCGTTATAAATTGTACCAACACGTTGATTCTTTTTTGTTTTGAATGCAACACTATTGTTCATATTGAAAATTTTCAAACCATCCAATGTAGAATACAATCCTTTGTTTTTACCAGATTGCATATCGCCCGAAAGTAAATTCGTAGCATCCGCAACAATTCTATCCACTTCTTTATTATCAGAAGGGGCAGTTGGTGGAACTACTGGAACATTCGCAGTTGGAGGCACAACTTCAGTTGCATCTGGAGGAGGTAATGGTGCCACGTATGGTTTTGGCATCCACGCACTACGCGTTAAATATGCTACTAAACATAAAGTTAAGGCTGCACCTGCACCGATAATTATTTTGGTTTTTGTTTCCATTGTTATTGTTTTAATTCTTTTTCAAATAATACTTTTGCCCCATCTGTAACTGAAAATTTTCCATCTACATAACGTAAAGCCATTTCGTTGGAAGCGATTCCCGGAACATCTAAAAGCTGTGCCATTGGCGCTCCGCCACTTCTATAACTCCAAGTGATATCAGGATTTTTGTTAAGGCTTAATGTGATTGTTTTATTTACTTCGTCAATCTTTTTGATTTCAACGATAGAAGGATCCGTTCCGCCATCACCAGATGGAGTTACTGGAATAGTACTTTTTTTATCAGCATACCATTTTTTTACTTTCGGACCATAGTAAACCCCAGCTGCAAAAAATCCAGCAGGAGCAATTACAAAAGCCGCAAGTAATAACCAATCCTTCTTTGTCATTAGTTCTTATTTTTTATGTTTGTTTGTCATTTGTTTATTTTTTTCCGTTAATTTTTTCTAATACATATTTTTTAATCAAATGGTCATCCATTGGAAGACCTAAATCTTTCTGAGCTTTCAAGATATTCAGCTTTGTCAATTGTACATCGTAAAAATTCTTGTACGCCAACCCTGCCATACCGATTAGTATCAAACCACCGATGACAACACTTGAAATACCTAAAGCTTTTAGCGCGTTTTCTGACATTAGTTTATAGGTAATTTAGTGAAAAACACATTTAAAAGTGGACTCCATTTAGCATCCGAATATCCTGGTATGAATAATGAATTCTTTGTCTTATCTGAAAATTGTGCAAAATAAACATTGTTTAATGCGGTTTCGCCCTTCATAGCATCAAATAATGTTTCTCCATGTTGTGCTTTGTAAAGCGTATTTACAGCTGACAAAGTTGTTTTATTTTTGATTCTAAAAATTTCTTTGTAGAATTTTTTATCATCTGTTCCTAATCCAGCCATCGCCACATTCAAGTTCGTAACAATTTTAGCCATCGCATCTCTGATAGCTGAATTGTTCGCTGGTCCAAGTAAATTGTCAATCTTCAGTTTAGTCCAATCTGGTTTTATGTTCATCGTATCAGAAATGCCTTTATCCACGTTTGAACTTAAATCAACCTGGCTAGGCATCGCATTTACAAAATCCAATAATGCTTTCGCTTGATTAGAATTAATTTTTCTTCTAACCAGTACAAATGCAACTGTTCCAGCCAATAAAGATAACAGGACGATATTTTTGGTCTTTTTTTCCATTATTTCCCAGCTGATTTTAAATTGTTATAAACTGTCAATCCTACCACCAATAGACCAATTCCAGCAACAGCAATAATTGTATATTTCCCCATTTTGAAAATCTTCCCAAACGCATCACCAACGCCGCCACCAACATCCACAATCTTATCCCAAACACTTTCATCAATTTCGATGTTGTATTCGTTTTTCAAGTGAGATCTTAACGCATACGTGTTAGCATCTTTACTTCCTCTTTTTTCCCAAACATTGATGAATAGCTGCTTCCCTAAATCAGTTCCATATTTACTAAAAATCAAATCAGACCACTTGATCCAATCAGCATCAGTACTTTTTAAAACTGGCATTGTTTGAAACGCCTTTAAGTTGTGAATATCCACCATTTTATTTCTTTTTATATTTCTGATAAGCCCAAATGATTGCTCCCGAAAAGAGCAATAAACTTGATGCTATGATAATTTTTTCTTTCATTCTATTTTGCACCTTGATAACCTTGATACATAACAACACCACGAGCAACGGCAAATGAACCTAATGCTGCCCAACGCATTTTAACTGCTTTCTTGTTGTCTGAAACAAAAAAGCTACTTACGAAAAGCACTGCTGCAATTCCGTCTAATACATTTACTGGTGTGATTTTTTTCATCTTAATAATCAGTTTTTAAATTATCGTTAGCGATTTCTCCAGTAATGGAATAAATCTTATTTTGAATACCTTTAAAAATATTCGGATATTTTGCTCTTACATTTCCCATAATCGTATCTTCCTTAACATTGCGGTCTTTCTTCATTTGCAATGAAGAATATTGCTTAATATCAGAAAGTGATATAGGTAAGAATTTTTTATTAAAATCATTTTTATCTGGAACATTCTTTTGGAATATCCCTAAGAAACCACCTTTTTGTTTTTGTAACAAATCATTTCTCCATACATCTAAAACAGATACTTTAGCATCGTAATCAGAATCCGCTAGAACATCATATGATGGCGATGTTGTTGATGCTAAAACGATAGCAGGAACATTCGGAACAACTACTTTCGGAGACTCTGGTCCTTTCCATTTTTTAGTAAGCGTGTCGAACAGAATTTTTTCTGAAGCACTCCAAGAAGCAGATGGTTTATTCAAAAGAGAAATAAGCGAAGTCGCATCTCTATATGTCAAATTAGCTGTGAATGTAGAATTTGCTTTTTGCAATTGATCTCCAGTCATAGATGCGAACATATTTGATCCGGTGGCTTGTGCTATTTTGTAAACTTCATCGAATTGGTCAGGAATAGCCGAACCACTAGAAAGAATTTCTTTTGCGTTTCCGCCTGTTTCTGGTGCTTTTGCTTTCGCTTTTGAAGCGATTGCTACAAATATTGCAGTTAATCCTAATACTGATGCTACCCCGATAGCGATTTTTACTCCTGTTTTCATGTTTATTTTATTTTATCTTATAAATTCCATAACCCAAAAAAGCTGCCCCAACACTGATGGACATTAATCCAAACGCTTTGCTTCTTAAATAACCACCTTCGTTCGGACGTTCAACTCCATTCCTAAGAATGGTTAATTTGTCTGCCTTGTACGAAACTAGTATTCCTAAAACGATACAAGTTGTCCCAAATACGATATGTTTCTTATTCGTCGTCAAGTTTATAATTGTTTAGTTTTAATTACTTCGTGCTTCACAGATGGGCTAATCGCGGTAATCAGCAATGAACTCCCTTCTCCACACGCTTCACTTCCCTTATGCTCTAAGGTAGGGCTTTCATTCTAAATTTTTAATTTTCATCATATTCTTACCAAGCTCTACTCCATCCCATACTTGAATTACAAGGCGCTACAATCACAGCACCATTCTTATCTTGATACGTGCATTGGTCATATCCGTAAAGTGGCGTGTATGGGAAAACATAGCTACTGCCATAAATATCACCATAGCCAAAACGTGGACGATAACCGCCACCGCCTGGATGTGGATGATGACCACCGCCTGGTTTTGGACCTCCTACATTGGATTTCTTTTCTTTGTCTTTCTTAGGCCAAAGAACGATTGCTGCTGTTGTCAATGCAGCCAATGCTGTAAGCCCGATTAATATTTTTGTTGAATTTTGCATCTTATTTTTTTATTAAATCCTCCATCGTAGCAATACTAAAAAGGAATCCGATAAGACCTAGCACGACTGCAACAGTTTGTATTCTGTTCAGAATAACAACCTCCTTCATATCTTTTCTAAGTTCTTCGTTGCTGTAATTTTCCATTACCCTTGTCTTGTATCACTAGCACTTCTAACAAGTGTGTAGTATTGTTTTAATTCACCTTTTACAAATTTTGTCATAAAGTCCTTCAGTGCCAAGTATCTCTTGTGGTTGAATTCATTGTTAGCGTGTTCAAACACTTTCAAGAATACTAATCCAGCTTCGATAGGAGAATATCCTAATGACAAATAAATATTCAATGCATTGATATCAGCACCAATTTCATCACTTACTTTAAGTCCAGTAGATTCATTCACAAACTTGTGGCTGTATTCGTGTAAAAGAATAGCCATTCTGCCTGGAATGCTGTATTGCATAAATTGTTCGCGACTTACATCCATTTCGCCTGAATCGTGTCCGATTCTTGCTGGTGTGGTTACGTAGCTACCATCTTTATTTCTGATCTTGCCAGAATGATAGTTGATAACGAATTTCCCGCTATCCGATTTATAGATACTTGGAATTCCGTTAGCCTGTGTTGCACTTAAAACACTAGCATTGGTTGCGAACCATTCAGCGAACTTTATGAAATCTCTGTCGTCAGCACTTAACCAAATTGGCGTTGTTTTCAACGGACCAATCTTTGTGCTCATAACATTTATCCGTTGTGCGTCTTTGGCATATTTTTCATATTCGCCATAAGTCTTGAACATTTCCGGGTAAATGCGAACAAGTAAGTCGTCTGGAGATATAGGAAATGACAAATCAAAAGTTCGCCCTCTTGCATCAACGCTTCCGCCCATCCCATAATATTTGGAATAGGGTTTTCGCTTATCAAATGCTTCGATTTTAAGCTTCATTGGAACCAATGTGCTTACTTGAAGTTGTAAGGAAAACGGACGTTTATTGCTAGGAAAAACTTTTTGTGGCATATCCTAGATTATTAAGCCCAACCAGAACCAGTTTTTGGATTTGGCCATTGACGTTCTTGTCTTGGGAAACGTCTGCCAGTTACATCCAACATATTGTTGTACCCGCGAGGATAGTTTAATCCTTTCTTTGGATCAACTCCAGCTACGTCAAGCATGTTTGATACTTCACTTGCGTCAGCATCAAGCATATTAGATACGCGACCATTCGCTTGTCCACCTTTTGGATCAATTGGTGTTCCAGTTACATCAAGCATGTTGTCCCATACTTTTTTTGAACGATCAGTAACGAAGTCCCCATCTGCACCAGATGTTGCACCTTTTTTCTTGTTCATTGCAACGTGCATAAGTAATAGGCCAGTAGCCAATCCTAAAACACCCGCGATAATTACCTCTTTTTTCATTTTGATTTGGTTTTTTATTTATTATTTTTTTTCGTATTCTTTCTTGTAAGAAGCTTTGGCGTACTTACCTTGCCAATATGCCCCGTAAATAGTTGCAATAACTCCAACTAGCATAACGATATTTAGAGCCACCAATAAATTATCGGTTTTAGCCAATGATTTAAGGGCTTCGCCTGTTAATATATCTTTTGCTTTTTCTTTCACCTACTTTGCGTATTTTTTGTATGCCCAAATTCCGCCAATCAATAACAAAACTCCAAGACCTATGTATAAAGGTTTTTTAGATTTTGTTTCCACAACTGGAGTAGCAACTACATCTGTTGCGGTTGTTGCTTTATCGTTTGAAGTTGTTTCAGTTTTCTTCTTTTGATTTTTAGCCAAACCACCTGGAGAAATCGCAGTTGCACCAGGAATCGCTACCACAACTGGAGCTACTGGAACAACTGGTGCTAATCCTTTAGCTTGTTGTTTCAATTGAGCTAATCCACCTTGTTGTTTAAATTCTCTCCATTTTTTTCTCCATCCCCATACCCATTGTACTGAAGGAACATTCACGCAAACTCGTTTATCACAAGTTTTGAATGGTTGTGAAAAAGTAGGACAAGGAACTTTAACAGTATTGCATTCCTGTTTTGTGGTTGCTTTCATATGCCCTTTTCCATATTGGGCTTTCATTTCCAATTTCTTGTTTTTTACCAAAGTTCTGAACTTAGGCAAATCTGCTTCAGGAACACCAACTTCAGTATCTTCACCTTCGTATTCAACCGATTCTTCGTCTTCTAATTCTTGTTCATCACCTTCAACAGATGAATATCTTTTGTTCGCTATTTCGCTTCCGAATGAACTATTTGCTACTTCCGACCACATATGACTATTTGTTTAAGTGTTTAACCAATTTATATCCGCCAAATATTAATAACAATCCACCAACGATGGCAACTGTTATACCTACTGGTTTCGGCATTCCCAAGAATGTGTCTTCAACATTTTTTTCTTTTTCTAAATCTTCAAGAAGTTTTTGTTGTTCAGGTGAAAGTGGTGGTTCTTCCATTCCAGAAGTATCAATACTTTTCCCATCATAAGGATTTTTCGAAGCACCCGATTTTGATATTGCACCAATGATTGATGTTATAATTGAAATTCCACCAACGATTAATGCTTCTGCAACACCACCATCTGAATTAGAATATTCGCCATCGAAATGTTCGTTAGCTTGTCTTTCTTTTACCTTTTTAGTTTTAAAAACTGGCTTGTCATATCCTTCTCTAATTGCTTTTTCAAGCTTTCCAATATCACCACAACCACCAACATTTTTCCAAATCTTTTTTGTTTTTTCCCACCCTTCAATCGCCTTCTTGCGATTTTCTAAATTGAAGTGTCTAGCCTTTGCATCAGCTTCACTAATCAAAGCCGGGTAAAGACGCGTTGCCATTCCCAAAAAATTTAATCTAGCACCAGCTAAAACGCCTAATCTTGGCACAGCCAAAGGGATTTTATTTAAAGCACAATTAACATCCAGTTGTGTTTTTCCACCAACCTTCAATTTGTCTTTAAATTTATTCCATCCGTCTCCGTTAGAAAAATTCTCGTTCGCTAATTCGCTCATTTTTTTATTTGTATTTTCTAATTAACAAAAATCCACCAACCAATAAAGCTAGAGATCCAACAGCGATTAACGTGATTCCAGTACCAGTTTTGTAAAATGGTTTTGGCGTAGGCACATCTGTTGGCGTGTATGTAGGAATAGGTGCTGAAGCACTTTTGTTAGAAGCCAAACATGCTTCGTATTCCTTTTTCTTTTTACCAATATTAAATACTGGTTTTTTACAACCAGTTCTAGCAGTTTCAGCATCACGGGCCGCTTTTGCTGCCTGTAACGCTGCTGCCGTTTGCTTAGATATTGCTTCGTAATCTGCGGCAGTCATTCCGCCTTCAGCATTAGAAAAATCCTTATTTGCTAATTCGCCAACTGTTAAATCCATTTTTCTTATTTTTTAAAATGTTGAAATGCTTTGTATCCACCGAAAGCTAATGCAAGAACACCAAGTCCGATTACTACATAGGCTACCTTTTTCGGCATTCCTAATAATTTTTCGTCTGTTGGGGTAGTAGTAGTAGAATCAGTTGTTGTTGGTGCTGTGCTAGACTTTAAAGATTCTGCCTGAGCATCATCTAATTCTTTTTTTGCATCATCTAATTCCTTTTTTGCTGCCATATCACCCTTTCTTGCAACGCTTTCTTCGTATTTAGCAAGACATTCTTTGTAAGCTGTCATTTTAGCCTTATACTTTTTATTGGCAAGACCTCCAATCCCTGTTAAGAATTGAGTAGCAACAAGTCCTGCCTTAGAAGGTTTTTTACACCCAGTCAATTGCTCTAAAGACTTTTTTGCAGTAATATTTGATGTTTTTTCCCCTGAAAAATTTTCATTTGCTATTTCGCTCATTTGCTTATTTTTAGTAATTATTTACTTTTCATCACACGATAACCACCATACAATAATGCAGCAAGTGCAATAAGCACACTTACCTTACCGATTGGTTTTTGGAAGAAGGAAAGTTCAGTTCCTTTAGCAACTTCAGTAGCAGCTTTATCTTCAGCTGGTGCATCAGCACTTTTTTCTTCAGATGATCCACCGCCACCGCCTGAACCACCGCCACTTCCGGTAGGTAATGGTGGTGCATAAATAGGTAATGGTGGTGCAATGACAACCACTGGTGGTGGTGTAACTATTGCTGGACCGCCTTTTGAAACTGCTGGTCCTGGTGCCGCAACTGGTGTTCCAACACTTCCGCCAGGAGTAACATAAGTTGTCCCGCTTGGTTTCCCAACTGTTCCTACTTTGGGTGGTTTTACCACGCCATAGTATCTGTTATTACTTAATTCTGTTCCGAATTTGTTATTTGCTAATTCCATTTTATTTAGATTTATTGTATATGATTATTCCAGTAATTCCTAATGCTAAAACACTAACAGTTACAATCATTAGTGTCATTGGGTGCATACCCAATATTGTTGTTTCAGAAACTGGAGCTGGTTTTACGACTAATTCGTCAGTCTTTCCAGCGTTTCTGTTTAATGTATCTTTAATTCCTTCAACGAATTCGTTAGCCTTATTCCAATTAACTACATTGGAAAAGCCTTCTTCATTTGGAAGGTCGCCACTAGTCTTTATTTTCATCGAGATCGTAATTTTTAAATTTACTTGTTGAACTATCTGGACTTACTTTTCCAGCCTCTTTATATTTGTATGCTACAAAACCACCACCTATAACACCTATGGTTGCCCATAATAAAACACTTCTTCGTGTTGCAAGTGCGAATACGGTTAATACAACGCCACCTATCATAGCGCCTTTAGTATATGCAGCTGATGTTTCCTTAATGCTACTCAAGCTTATAATTTTTAAATTGTTAATAATTTATTTATTACTTCGTGCTTCACAGATGGGCTACTTGCAATGCAATGGACCTCCCTTCTCCACACGCTTAACATCCCTTATACTCTAAGGTAGGGCGATAAAATTCGCCAAATTTATTTTTATTCTTTCGAAGCCAATTGCGGTTTAACTGATGCAGTTTGTCTTAAATAAAGGGCATAAATTCCAATAGCTGCCACTAGAATAAATCCAGCGATTCCAGCTTTTGATTCCCTTTGTGCTAATTTTTTGATTTCTTCTTCCATTAGTGTGCTGGTGTTGGTGTTTGTACAACTGGTTCAGGCAATAATGCGATTGGTTGAACAGCCGTTGGCGGTGCAACTGGTGGAGGCGAAACAATCGGTTCAGGAGTAATAACTGGTGTTCCCGGATCGTGTTGGATAGGCACTCCACCCATAATCATATTTGGTATTGCTTGTGCAACAGATCTTTTTTGTCTGAAATAAATAATAAGAACGCCAACTGCAAGTACGCCTAATGCGATTAGTAATACTTTCCCTTCGCCCATTCCAGACTTATCTTTATTCCAAATTGTTCTTTTGTATTCAGTTCTTTTAGCTGCTTTAGAAACAACTTGGTCCATCGTGCTTGTTTTAAAAGCCTCTGGATTTTTAGAAACTTCATTTCCAACTTTCGACAACCCTTTGGTGATTGTATCGATCATCTTCAGTTGTTTCGTCTTGTCATTCTTAGCTACCAACATTTCATTTCCTTCAGCAATAGTAAATGCTAATGCTTTCTTGAATTTTTCGTTGGTATTTATATTTTTAATAACGGCATCAACAATGTCTTCGTCCGTATTGTTTTTATCAATTTTGATCTCAGCCTGGTTAAGAGCTTTGATGATTTTATCTGTTTCAAATACAATACAATCGGAAACCTCATTTGCTAATATGTCATTAGTCAAATCAAGATCTCCAGTCTTCAAAGAAGCTGTAAAGTTTGAATAAAAATCGTGGTGTGTTAGCTGTGGCATGTCTTGTCTGTTTTAAATTACCAAGCTTTTTCGTAATTTCCAGCTTTGAATTCACCATCGCCCATAGCAGATGATTTTTTTTCTGATTTCGCTTTGCTGATTAAATGACCTTTCGCTTTGCTGATTAAATGACCTACAACTAGACCACCTACTAATGCTACAACAAATGAAAATAAAATTGTTTTTTTGTCCATCTTATTTAAAGTATAATTTGTTTAGATACTTCGTGAATTGGATAAGAGCGTATCGTCCTTGAATCAAATCGTGTTGGCATCCTAATTATTTTCTTTACTGAAACTGTGCAAATAACTCTTGTTAGTGGTAACATTCCTAAACGAAATCCTACGTTACCAGTAATGTCAAATTGTTTTGTTGTTCTTGCAATACCTGGTTGATATTGGTATTCAGAAACCTCATCTTCCATCGGCATTGGTTCTATTCTTTCTTCACCATAAATGTTTGTCGAAACAATAGACATACTTTGTTGAACCTGGGCAACTGTTGTTGTTGAATACATTCTAATCATTCCAACAGTAAACGGATGCGTTGCCGAATCTCTTAATACCTGTGTGTAATCAACCCCGAAGGCTGGTACAACTGTTATTAGTGGAGGTAATCCTTTAAAAAAATTCGCACCATATAGAACAACATTTTTCGCTACTACATCTTTGTTTGTAATAGTGAGATTTATTTCTAATGGTTCTTTTTCTTCCACACACTAATAATTATTACTTTCTAATTACTACTGCAATTGTCAAAATTCCTAACAATACTACTCCAGCAACCATTAAATTATGTTGATTCATCATTTGAGGTTGAGCCGGTACTTGTACTTGTTTTTCAACGATAACGGTTTTTACTTCTGGTGGCCCTACTTCTTTTTCAGTTGTCAATAAAGCTTTTTCGCCATCGACACCTGATCCACAGCAATTAGATTTTTTTTCACCACCGCAAGTTCCACCACATCCAGAACATCCAGATTTAACTTCTTCTTTAATCTGACTTAAAATTAATCTGCGGTAAGGAGTGTCAATTTTAGAAAGTAGTTCATAAGCGTAATCACCTTTCTTATCTGTAAAGCGGTGAACAACTTCCAAGATGTTTTTCTTGTCAATCTTTCGTGAACCATTCGCTTCTAAAATAGCAGCCACTTCACGCGGATTGTTAAGTGCTACATATTCTTCGATTGATGTTGTTGTCATGTCAATTTATTTTTTAGCAAAAAGGGGAAAAGGATTTTGTTTCCTTCTCCCCTCTTGTAGCTTGATTCCTAACTAACTAGATTATTTACCAAGTTGTCTTAATCCACCTTGTGTGTTAATCATTACAGGCTTAATTCCAGTGTTTGGAGCTAAGTAATGACCACTGATTGGACGACCATCTAATTGACGTGCAATATTAACTTTGTTTTTCACGTAAACTGTACATGTCAAAGTTGTAGATGGCAATACTGTGAAGCTAAAGTACACATCAGAAGTGATGTCAAATGGTTTAGCTGAACGAGCAATTGTGTTGTTGTATTGGTATTCTGATACTTGAGTTACCATGTTAATTGGATCAGTCTTAGAACTACCATAAATGTTAGTTGATACTACTGATAAATTTTGTGTAACTTGAGCCGCGTTAGCAGAACACTGCATACGAACCATACCGATTGTGAACGGGCTTGTAGAAGTATCTCTCAACACTTGTACATAAGGTACGTTAAAATCCGGTGTGATTGTGATTGTTGAAGAGCTACCGAAGAAAGCATCTGTCAAGAATAATGATGCACCAAATAATACAGCGGTAGCATTAGCTGTTGTTGAAGAGTTTGTGATCGTGAAGTTTAATTCAGGAGCTTCAATAGCTACTGGTCCACCTACGTTCATTGCTGGATCGCCTTCAAAGTTCATTGCAGGATCGATTCCTCCGTCCATTGAATCCCATCCGTCCATTCCAGAAAATGCTTCCTGTAACGAATTACGGTATTCAGCCGTGTTGAATTTTTTTTCGTTGTTCATTGTGTTGTTTTTTTTGCCTAATTTTTAGGCGTTGAATTATTTCCTTTTATTATCAGCCATCGAAGAAAGTAAGTGGCGTTGAAATTTTATATCGGCTTTACAACTTGGCCGCAAGATTTACTCAGAAAAAAATAATCAAGGATTTAATCCGAGATTATTTTTTAAAAGAGAATGACTGTTTTGGTAAGTTGTCGCGTACAATAAGTACTAAAGCAACACCAACAACCACAGATCCGATTACGATTAAATGACCTTTCATGTTTTTTTTTATTTTTTGGTTATTTTTTTATTTAACTCTGTAAATTTGCCAACATTTATGAAAACAATTATTATCTTTGGGTTAGAACTTCTTGTTGTCATTTTTTATTTTAATGACAGAAAGTAGAAAAATCAATACTTACAAAAGCACAACATGACACAAAGATTATTATCCGTCCTCATTTGTACACTCCCAGAAAGAGAAAAATCATTCAAAAAATTGATTGATGAACTATATCGACAACGAGATCTTATACCGAATGGCGAAGAACTTATTCAAATTGGATTCGATGGAACACCGCGTGGAGAACTATCAATAGGTGCAAAAAGAAATACGTTGAAAGATGCGGCAACTGGGCTGTACGCTATGGGAATTGATGATGATGATATGATCAGAGAAAATTTTTTACAACTAATATTGGAAGGTTGTTATTCCGGGAAAGATATTATTACTTATTCTTTCGATTACTATGTTGATGGAAAATACTTGAAAACAATGGTGATGAATAGATTCCTAGAAGATGGAAACGACCACTGCTCAAAGCATTGGGCTATTAACTACAATCCAACACATCGATTTAAAATAATGGGACACTACCATTTATGTGCTGTGAAAAGAGATATTGCGGACCAGGTAAAATTTATTGATGAAAATAATATGGAAGATGTTCGCTATTCAGAAGAGTTGATTCCATTGATACAAAGCGAATTTCATATCGAACACACGTTGCTTAATGTTTATTTTGATAGCAAAAAAACTCCGAATGTGTAATGGGATTTAAAAAAAATACAATATTCATTTTTCCTAATATGTGGTTTGATGTGCAACCAATAGTGGCTATACAGCCAGTCCCTAAGTGCATTTCAGAAAATCTAAACTACGTTGAAAGATTCGATGGATTCAAAACGTACAACGAAGAACAAGTTGAAACGGTTGGAAAAATAAAATTTCCTTATTCTGGGAAATAAAAAAACCTAAAAATTTCTTTCTAGGTTTTTTTCACACGCCATGATTTTATTTTTTTTATTTACCATCCATCATCATCCGCAACTACGACTGGGGTAATTGAATCCCATCCAGTATCGTTCGTGCTTAATGGATTATCGTTCGTTATTAATGGTAATGGTGCTTCCCATTCATCCATTACTTGTAATTTTTGTAGTGTGGTGGATAACTTAAATACACTTGACAAAGATTCAATTGCCCAATTCTTTCGCTATCGTTAGCTGTTCTGCCTAAAATAGTTTCTAAATCAGTTTTTAAAATTGAACGAGTAGAACTAGCGTTCATCTTTGTAACAATAGTGTTTTGAAGTTCTACGATAGCATTTTCGGCAGCAACTTTATCTGCTTCTTCTTTTGCTTTCAAGGCCTCTTCATCAGCTTTTGCCTGTGCTGCTTTACCTTCTTCGGCTTTCACTCTTTCTGCTTCTTCCGTTGCAGCTTTTGCTTCATCTTCAGCTTTCTTTTTTGCTTCGTCATCAACTAGTGCAACTGGTGGCAAATCTTTTTCTAGCCAGGTTTGAATTGCATCAGCAATAAGAATGTCGTTGCGACCAACTTTTTCTTTTAACGCTGCATCCTTTGGATTAGCGGCAAGTTTTTTAATATCACCAGATAAAAAATTAATTTTCATAGTGATTGATTTTGGAAGATCCTTTGTGGTCTTGCCTTCTTCTTTTAATAATTCTTCGTACTTCAGCATGGTTAGTTAGTTAGGGTTTTTATTTTTAATTTGGATATTTGTTGTTCAACAAATCACTAGCTGTTTTATTATCAGCCAATGATTTCCACTTTGGTATTTTGATTTTATCTTTTGAAATGGTGTACCAAACATTGTTGCATTTCACGTAATCATAAACACGATCAAATGCTTTTCTTATTGGTCCGCATCCAGCACCGCCATTTGGGAGGTCCGAAGCTACTTGTTGGTTAGCTGGTTTCTCTGTGGTTGTAGGCGTAGTTGTTGTAGTAGTTGCCGATGTCGCTGGTGTTGTGGTTTCAGTTTTAGTTTCGTCAGCTGGGGGCAATTTCTTTTCATCACCTTTTTTAACGAAGTGTCTTACAACTAATGTAACACCAGTAATAAGTGCCAAAGCACCTACTACGATTCCAATTTTACCACCTGTGGTTTTAAACCATTTTGCTTTTGTAAGTTCCATGTTTATTTATTTATTTAAAAATTTATATTTGAAAAGCATTCATATTTACCATTAAATGAGACTTTGGGTAAATAACTATATTGCTTGTTTTCTCTTTTTAATTTTACTTCTAGAGTAAATATTTCAGAAGGACTGCCAATAATTTCTTTAATAATTGTTGTGTTGTATGGTATAGAATGCATTCTTAATTTAGTTTTTCTAAATGTTCTACCAATTTTAAAAAAAGATTCGTTATTTTCTTTGTTTTCGCATTTTACAATATATAGCTTATATGAATCATAATTACTAGACAGCCTTCCCGATGTTTCCCAATTTTTTATATTCCATCCATTTGGAACATAATGTTCGCTTCTTAATTTTTCATTGTTTCTTTCAAATGCACAAGATCTACAACACTTCCCCGACATTAAGTTATTAGGAGAAATCATAAAGTCGCCATGTTCTTTGCAGGTTATTGTTATTTTATTATAACTCCTTGTATATTCGAGTTCACTTTTAAATAAATATTTATTTTCAAAATATGGATATTTTGTTAATAATCTTTTTTTAAATTCAGGGAAATCTACCAACTTTTTTTCTATCGTTTTATTTGTCGCGCACAATTTACAACCTGAATTTCCATGCATCAATACTTGTGGGGACGCATCAAAATCACCATGTAAAAAACATGTTACTATTGACCTTACCTTACATCCTGAATATTGAAATTTATCCAGGGAGTAATTATCAAAGAATGATATATTGTTTTTTTTTATTTTTTCAATTAAATAATTTTTGTCTTTAACTCTTTTAGCCGCAGATGCATCTATGGAGCATTTCCTGCACCCACTTCCAGTGAATAAATATTTAGGGCTAATTAAAAACTCTCCATGAATATTACAAATAACAATAGATTTTTTATGCCCCGATTTATATTCAAATTTGTCCAAAGAATATTTATTGAAAAAATCATCAATCTTTAGTAACCTTGATATCACAATATCTATGGATAGTTTAGCTTTGCCGCCCATTAAGAATATTTCTCTTTAGTATTTTTTATAAAATTACCAACTATTTCTTCTAAAGGAGCCAATATGATTTTGCTATCAAAATCATCCCCTAGAATCCCACTTAATGAACTTAGGAATTCTTTTGCCTTACCTTCTATTTTTTCAAGTGCATCGATATATTTTGTTGGATTTTTTTCAATATTTTTTGCAGCAATGTCGTCAATCACCTTACCAACAGCACTTGCAATGTTGTTTCCTATTTGTTCAGAAACAGAAACTGTTTTATGTTTTTTCGCAGCTTTTTTCGCTTGTTCTCTGCGTTTATTCCACTTCTCTTCTAATTCTTCGCAAGTAGGATGTTCAGCATCCGCTTTCTTTTTAGCTGGTGCTTTCGCCTTTGCTTTTGGAGTAGGAGCTGGTTTAGCTGGTACTGCTTTTGGTGTTGGTTTAGCAGGGGTTTTAGCTTTCGCTGGAACTTTTTTTTCGGCTGGGTTTTCTTCTAATCCAGCTAATTCTTTTTCAAGATCTGCGATTTCACCTTTAGCGAAATCTTTTTCATCTTGTGGGACGCTTTTATCAGCAATCAATACTCCGTATTCTGCGATTTCGTCTTCAATTTCTTTGCGGTTCTTTGCCATTTTTAGGGTTGTTAAAGTTTGTAAATATATGAATAATTTTTAATATCCGAATTTTTCATAAAATTCCATTCGGGTTAGTTTTCTTTCGGGTTCACCAATTTGATAAGATGCTTCAGTTCGTTGCACCATCTTCCCATCTGCTAAATCATCTAATTCGTCTTGACTTAAACTTAAAGTTCCATTCCCAATTCCAATATAGTCAGAAGCAGAAACTGAAACTCCTTCCATAGACTTTCCAGTATCTTCAATATGTATCATCCGATTATTATCTACATTTTCAATAGGGAAAAAAGCAGTGCGAAATTTTCCTTTCAATTCAACCACCTTTACCTTTTTTCCAATCAAATTATAGTATTCATTCGGTGCATCCTTTTCAAGCTTCCAGAATCCTTCTTCGAACAAACGGACGGCTGTTGAGATGGGAATATTAGTTTCTATTCCACTGATGCTTTTGTACACCATTACATCATCAAACACTCCATCAATATTGTATTTATCCCCAGACGATGTTTTAAAATCATCACCAATCTTAAACGGAAGTTCGGAGAAAGTGATTTTGTTTTCTGGATTCCAAGATGATTTACTTTCGTCAGTAACAGGAGAAAGAGCATATTCAAAGACTCCGCCCCTACTAATTAAATCAACCACCTTTAATAAACTAGCATCATTTTTAAGCTTAACGTAATCACCCACCTTGAATTTAGCTTTCGGCTTCGGTTCAGGCTGTCCTTGTTCAACGTAACCTTTATGTAACTTACTTTTTTTAACCTTTAAAAATTCTTTTTCAGCTTCTGCGTATGAAGAGAAATATCCTTTGTCATCTTCGCGTAAGTGCGAACCAATTGCTCCATATTGTGCAACAACATTATAACCATCACCAGATTTTACAATCTGCAAATGATATTCTTTGTTATGTCCCTCGATTCTGTTGTACAAATCAGTAGATAAAAGGAAGTCGCCACCACCAGCGAATGATTCATCACAATCTTCATCCAAAATAACAATGATTTCACCTTCTTTTCTATTATTTCTTGCTAAATCAATATATTGTTGTATATTTGTATCGGATTCTTTGGTAATAGCGTGTTCAATAGCCTTAGAAGAGATTTCCCGAACCTGAGCATCTTTTGAAGGGTTTGGAGAAAGTTCAGACACTAATGGAGGTTCAGAAATTGAGCCTCCATTCTTTTTTAAATTACTTCCCCAATTCTTAGTTTTGTTAGGCATAATAGTAATACATCTAATAAAACCATCATCGATTTCAACAAAAAATAAAGTAGCAAATCTTCTTTCTTTATTTTCTAAAATATAATTTTTTAAATAAAATATTTTATGCTTACCGCCTTCTTTAGATTCGGCTCTTGTATCTGGGTTGTGAATACAATCGTATAATAGACCAATGTGTTTGGCTTTCCCCGAATCATATGTTCTATGCTTTGCGTCCAATGTATCTTTTGTTACAAAATGTGCTGCATATTTTATCGTTCCTATAAAACCGCCATTTTGATCTAATAAACGAGTCCCTGCCTTAAAAAAAACCTTATCGTTATATTGAGTAATAATTGGATTATTTTCATCGTGTTTAGCAAACATAGAAATAACTTGAATAGTCTGTTCAGCTACATCCATCAATGGGCCTTCTTCTTCTGTATAAAACGGATCTGATTTTAAAACTCCGTGAATAAATTCAATAGCCCTATCTATGTTCCCATTTATCAAATCATCGATAGAAGTAAATTCTTGTACTTTATCCCCACCCGCATACGAATGCCCCTGCAAATACATTTTATCTTTTTCAAATTTTAGATGTCTTGCTTCTTCAATTGTTTTACCGATAAATTCTTCTGGAGTGAAAGAAATTTCGTCTGGATAATATTCAAATAAATATTCTTCTTTCCCATTAATAGTTACGAATACTTTCGGCATATCATCTAAAAGTTCCGTTGGCATAGCCGTAATTCGACTAGCGGTGATAACTGTTGGATCCTGGCTGATGATTTTAAGCATACCTTCAGCAGTTGGTTCACCACCGGAAAAATTGCTTTCCATCGCCACTAATTTCGTGTAATATTTCGGATCTTCTTGTAAGTGGTCTTTGGCAATATATTCTGGTGCCTGGGCTAATGAAATCTCGCCTTTCACGAGTTTTTCTAAAGTGCCAACATGTTCTTTTTCAACTTCGATGCCCATCGCCAATTCACTATCGGAATGACCATCGGAATTCCCGCCCAAATTCATTTTTTCTTTCCACCAGTCTTTATCGTATGGAGTAATAGATAAATTCTGAAATCCTAATCCTTCCAAAATTACTTTGAATGTTTCAGCTTCAGCTGCTGTGTACGTGTAACCCATATCAGGACTTTCAAACCATTTAGGTTTTCCATCCATTCCGATGCTCACGTATTTATTGTCAGCGTTTTTTATTTGGTATTTTATTTCCATTTATTGCACCTTATTTTTCCAATCATTCATAAACTTTTCTGCTTCAGATTTAGTTTCAAATCTCTTTGTAACAAAGGTTCTTCTGAACCCAGTAGCATCATTCCAACCGCCTCTTTTGACTTCCCATAAACCATAATTCTGTTCGTGTTTATTTGTATGTTGTCCTATTGTTACCCAAAAATCAGAATAAGCTTTCCCTTTTTTATTTATTCGTTCAAGAACAAAAACGCCATCTTTAGTTTTTTCCCATTTTGGATTTTCCAACAACTTAATTCTTTTTTCTAATTCCTTTGTCGGATTTTTAGCGTACATTTTTTTTAATAGTGATAAGCGACCTCCACCATCGTACTTTTCTACTATTTCAGCACCATACACACCATAAGCCCAATCAGTAAAAAGACTTTCAGAATCATCTATTGGCAATTTAAAATGTTTTGATATGTCAGAAATAATAGTCGCTTTCTTTTCCATCAAAGCGCTTCCATCATTTTCTTTATATTTTTTAGTTAAATAATTTCTAACATTTTCTTGCATCGAACCACCACCATCATAATGAACAACATCTGCAAATTTTCTAGGCTTCCAATTGTCTCTTAAAAAATCTAACGTAGCTGGTTTTCTATTGTAGCCAATAGTTTCAGCGAAATCAATTATTTGCTCGTTAGAATATTTACCAACGTGCATTCCGTTTTGTTTTAAATTCCATCCACCAAATACGCGTGAATGTACTGAATATCCATATCCAGAATCTTTGATGAATTTGATTGCATCTTTGACTTGATTAACACCTCCACCAGCAGAATATTCTTGACCACCATCCGCCATTTCGCCATCTATTTCATATTCATCCACACCTGGAATCACAGCCAATGTTCTTCCGTTATCCCAATTAACGTGAAGTTGCCCAAGACCATCAATCATTTTAATTGTTCCCATTGTGCTAGGTTCGATCGGATTTGGATCATTCGCCATTTTCACCATCTTGATGCGTTTTCCGACTTGACCACCACCAGCAAAAGTATCTTCAACTTCAATGCTCCACCAACCAGTTTTTCCTTCATCAGAAACTATTTCACCTTCGTGATATCCTTGTTCAACCAATTCAGCGATGTGTTGTGTATCACTATCGTTAATAGAAATTGTTGTGTTCAGCTTCCAATATGGAGTGTAACCGCTTGTGTTGCCTTGTCTAATAAGATTGCTGATGTATTCAAGTTTATAGTCGGTATCGTTTTCGTTTTCTTCTACTACAAGAGGGCCGCCTTCATTCAATACTACTTCTATTCCAAAAAATTCTGTCAATGGATCAACGTAACGAATCTTCTTAGTTGCTAACCATTGGCGAACAACTAATCGCGCTTCTCTTTCCCCTTGATTATTATAATAAAAAAAGTCGTGTAGTAAATTACCTTTTAAACTTTTATAGAAAGCATATTCAGCTTTTTCTTCTTTTGTTATTTTTTTAGATAATTCAAGATGTCTAAGCGTATCGATTCTGGCATCAGCTTGGCGGATACCCTTAGTTGTTTCAGTTCCAAAGGATCTGTTATGACACGCCTGTAATACATGCTGCAATTCGTGGAGAAGGATGGCTTCTTTTGAATTTTCTGGTTCTTTGGATTCGATTGTGTGAAGTTCTTTCCTGTTTTTGTCATAATATTCAAAATTTAATGTTAATGTTATTAATATTTTATCGAAATGGTTGGTTATGTTAGTTGTTTTAGGTAGCTGTATTTTAGCAGAATTTTCTTTCCCATTCTTAAATTGAACTTTAATTTCGCCAATATCTTTATATGTTTTGAACAACACTGGATGGTCTATCAATTCGGAAAGAATTATTTCGCTTTTACTCATATATAGAGCATACAATGTTACTGGATTGTATTTCCACGAATAAAATGTATCATCAATTTGGAAGCAGTCCGTTTGGTTTATTTTCCCTCCGAATAAAAACGGCATTTTATTTTTATCAACACTATTTTCAAAGTCAGCCATTGTGTAGCCGTGTTGCTTTAATACCCAATCTAAATCTTGACCAGATTTTTCAGCTGATAAATAAATTTCTTCCAATTCGGCAGAAGGAATTTTTTCTAACTTTCCGCCCACTTGAAGTTTTTCAACCTTTTTCCATACTCTCCATCTTCCGCCAAATTCATCATCTGTATTTGTAAGTTTCGTTTCAAATTTGAATTCTTTTTGATACGATTCCATTTCAGCTTTTCCGCGTCTGGATGCATTAAATTCAAGTTCGATAACATATCCTTCTTCCATTAATTCAAGTTCTTCTTTAGTGAACATAGGTTTTTCACCATCGTCTTCACCAAGTGTAAATTGCCCCAGATATTTTTTTGATTCGATTGGTGTTGGCTTTTCAAAATATAAATACAATCTGTATTCCCTGCCATCATTCCAGTATTTCGCTAAAGCATTTTTAGGAATGCCATATTCTTTTACATAATCTGAAACTTTCTTTTCTGTCCCTGAACTATAAAGTGTATATTTTTTTCCATCAAATACTTTGTAAGCTCTTTCTTCAATTTCTTTTTGTCTGTCTGCAATTTTTTTGGCTTCTAAACTATTATGATACAAATGTTTGTATTGTTCTTCGTTTCTCACGTAGTCGGATGAAGGTGTCATAGATGATAGCAAGTATCCGTTTTCATAATACCCTTCACCTTGCCATACGCGACTGCCACCATCCATCTTTTCCGATAACATTTCCAAAATAAAATCCTGTTTCAATAAATCATTTTCAAGAAGTTTTTCGCCTTTACTTATTTTTGTTTCACTTTTGGTTCGTCCTAAATTTAAAGTGAAAGTCATTTCATCACTATCAGGATTGGATCCAGTTGAGTTAGTGTCTTTTCCACTAAAAATATCTACCCGATGGTTAATGGAATCATATCCATTTTTTTCTGCCCAAGCTTTATAAGGTTTTTCAAAATCTTGATAGTTAGAATAATAAGACTCAAATGATTTAGGAGTAATCCCCGCTATTGTAATGGATATTACTTGTTCATCTCCATCACCATTATCTTCTACCCAACTATCAGTATCGTACGCGATATTTCCACCACCAGCAAATCCTTTCAACGTCTCCGCCAAATGAGCTCGTTTTGCAGTCTTTCCGCCCATATCTTCAAGATTATGCAAATCGGTCATTGATAATTTTTCTGTATTGTTGCGGACCAATCCTTTAGCCTTTGCAGTTTTTCTTAATGCACCTGGGTTTTTTATTGCGTCCTTAATCCAGTTTGGTCTTCCCCCTTTCGAAAAATTATTATCCAGATATTCGAATATTTCATCTTTAATTGGTGCATCAACCTTTAGCGCCATCAAATATCCGTCATCCCCATCATCAGATTCTTCGATGATAGTTCCATTTCCCTCTCCAACAACAAATACGTTATATTTGGATTTATCTTTTTCGTAAACTTCTTTTGCATTATCCCAATCCCCACTATCCATTTGATACCTTGCTGCAATATGCGGTTCTAAAGCAACCCAAAGAACACCGCTACCCAATTTAGATCCACGACTATCAGTTATTTTGTATTTTTTAATCCACGCATTCACTTCTTTTTTAGTATAATTCCCTCTTTCTTCAACTTCAATTTCTATAAAGTCGCTTATATCCATAGGACGACTTGTTGTGTAGAATTTTTTTTGTTTAATTGGACCACCTTTCGAATAATCACCAAACTTTGCCGCCCACACACTTCTTACTTTTTGAGCATTTTTGAAATCTCTTTTAATATCAATGTCGCCTTCTTCTTCTTCTTTGGAAGTAGATATTCGTTCAATAGGAATTCTATAAAGCTGTTCTGTCTTTGGATCTTGCCAAACTTCATATTCAACTCCATCGCCACCATCAAACCATTCGAGATCTTCTTCGGTTACTTTACCACCTTTAGCAAACAAGCTATCCAATGGCCTTCCAGTATTAACATAATCCACCTCTGCATCAAAATCCCAACCAATCAATTCGCCATCGCCACCATTTCTGTTTGATTCATATTCCAAAAATGCTTCAATGTCGTTGCGACTGATATCGCCAACAACTATTAAATAAAAAATAATAGGATCTTCATCCGCATCACCACCAGCCCACTTAACGCCTGGCAGTGTTTTTATTTTTTCAGATAATGCATCTCCAGAAATCTGAACAATCTTGCTGATTGATTCTGGTCCGTTGAATTCGTCATCGTAGCCTATTCCTAACTTAAAAGAAAATTCTTTCATATTATTTATATTTTTTTGCTAATGCTTCGAATGAATTTAATCGGTGATCGTGTGATACAGAACCGCCTTCAGCTAACTTAACCTGATAAAATGCCCCAGTAGCCTTAGACATCCTACGAGCCGTAACACCTTTAACCGATCCATATTTAGCGATTATTCTCTCTTTGAGTTGATCTATGTTTTTAGCATCCATCAGACTATCGCGTAACTCTGCACTTTCACCTACCTTGTTTACTTCATATAAAAACCCCCCTGCATATAATTTGCTAACCTCGCAATGTTCACCACATTTAGAACATATGTCGCTTTCACCATAAACTGGTGCATCGCAGCAATTTGAACGTCCAGCAAGAAATAGATCATCACGGAAATAATCATCGCGACTATCGTAAATCACTTCGCCATCTTCAAGATTTCCGCCTTCAGCCATTGCACCACCGCAATTCTTCAATTGCATTACTGGTTGAATATCAGAAAGTGCAGTCGCCATTTTGTCGCCATACTTCAACAAGTTGTCAATCGTTCCTTTTTTGATATAAAACTTAACCTCCTTCTGAAGCAAATTTTCTTTGTCTTCATCGGAAATATCTTTTGATTCCATCAACAACTTTTCGATGGTTTCCATATTGCGTTCAAGAACAGCTGAATTGAAATAGAAGCGTTCGTCTTTTGAAACGATGTCGCCATATTCTTTATTCAATTTATCGGCTCTTTCTTCATCCTTAACGCTAATGTATTTGTCAGTAGGAAGAACCATAATGCAACCGCTACCATCTTTAATTAAGAAAGTATTTGGATTTGCTTTATCTCTTTTGTAAAGTTCGATGAACTTGTCCCACGCTACTGATTTCAATTCGTCAGTGATACCACTAACCAATGCTTCTAAGTCAGCAATCTGAGCTCTGAATTCTTGAAGATCCTTTAGCTTCTGTTCCATTTCTGGAACTACAACAGCTTCTTTATCAGTTTTTGCTGATTTCGCTGGTGCTTTTGTTTTTGCTGCACCAAAAAGGCTTTTCTTCTCAGTTTTAGCATCTTCGTCAGATACCACTTTCATTTTTCCTTTTACTTCTTCAGATGAATCATCTGGATTTGTTTTTTTTGCTCCCATAGCTTTTTTATTTTTTAATCAATATTAATATTTTCTCATCAGATAAATCATCAATAATCTTTGTGTTATTCCATTTTCCAGATGAATGTTTAGCTCCAATATCATATGCTTTCATTTCAATAGCATTTTCTGATTCAACGGTTGTGTTTCCGCGTAATTCATCATTAAATCCTTTTCTATACCATTCAAGTAAACTTTTATCTGCTATAACCATAACAAGAATATTTTCTATTTAATTGATAATTTTGCATCTATAACAAGAATATTTTCTATTAAGAAGTGCTATTCTATTTATTTTTAAATCCGTAAATACCAACAAGGATAAGTCCCAATCCGCCTAGCGTTTGGAATGTTGCCGATGCATTATTTTTACCAAATTGGGCGATACCATATCCAATTGATATTCCACCTACTATTAACCAATAATTTTTCATAGTTTTTATTTTTTTTTAAAATTTATTTTTTTTAAAATTCATAGTTACTGGTAGCTTTGCGTAGCTTGATAAAACTGCCACTATTATTAATTTCCGATACCATCATTTCTAATCTTGCGTTTTTTCTTTTAAGCACAAATCCTTCGATCATGTCTATCTTTGTAAGTTCATTGAATAATTTTTCAAAGCCTTTATCAAAGACAGCTACCTTGTAGATGTCAGGTGTTTCTGTAATGTATAAGAGATCAGTTCCACTTTTAGTTTGGATAACACCTTTGGTCGGATAAAGCTTGTCTAATAGCTTAATTCGTTCTTCAATGGTACTTCCAATAAGTATTTCATCTTCGTATGCTGTAATGTCCCAAATGCAGAAGCCCTTAAATGCTTTTCCATCTTCGTCCTTTTTACTTTTGTTCATAAATTCACCAACGATGCACATAGCACCTTTTCCACGATGTAAGGCTTGGAAGTCAAAAGTTGGTGGTGTTGAAAAAAAAGTATTGTGGCGTTCTTTTACAACAACAGTATTTTCAAAAATGGTAACAGAAGTAGCACTTCCATTCATCTTTGGTTCTGCGATAAAAGTATTATTATCCAACTTTCCGAACATCATTGCTGTTGGACGAACTTTATTTTCAGCTCTTGGCGGATATAAAAATTCACCACCATATTTTTGAAAGCGTTCTGGTGATGCGAAAAGAGATTTCCAATTTGTTGTGTCAGGTTTTTCTTGTAATTGTTCTTTTAAATGTTTTGCTTTCGCAATTAATAGCAAATATCCAGCAATTTCGTTTTTAGCTTCTTTATATTTAGGGTTATCTTTCATTGATGGACCACCTGTTTGAACCCATTTTTTTAAATGAGCTTCTTCTTTCTCTACCCGTTCTTCCCATTCCCATATTTGCTGATTAATACCATTAAATAACTTTTCAGTTGTATTGTAATTAGGGTTTCCTTTTACTCTATCCAAAGATGTTCTAAATTCATCATTGTTTCCTTTAACTAAATAAAGTCTTATTGGACCATCAACCCCATATGGTGTGCTTTTCTTTATAACAATTTCACTTTTTAATGGATCTAATTTTTCGACTTCAGTAGCTTTCAAAATTGCTTCCGCAGTTTCTTTAGCAGACAAATCAGCTTTGTAAGATTCCGTAACTGTATTGTATAATTTTTCAGCAGATTCTGCTACGCCTTGTGCATCGGAACGATCCATTTCGCCAATTTCTTCCAATGCTTCATAAACATCGTTTTCCCAATCAGTACCTGACCAGTTAGATTTTGGCTTTTTTAATTCAACAATATCATTAATCGCATCCTTGATTTTTTTCAAAGTGTATTCGCGTTTAACAGTTTTATATTGAAGAAGTATTCCTGGTGCTATCGGACTTTTTTCATCATCAATCGTAATTTCAAGATTTAATTCCGGCCAAGTCATTCGGATTGTATGGTCATCGTTTGTTCCGATTTTCGAAGAAGGCATTCCAGCTACAAAAATAATTTGTTTGGCTACCTCTTGTGCTTGTGTTGGTTCGGATTTATAAACCATAGGCTTATCATCCATATCCCAAACTCTACCATTGTAAGATATATAACCTATTTGTTTACCATCAGAATACAATTCGCCACCATTAAAATTTCCAGAACCTAAATCATTTTCATCAATAAATGCAACAACTTTATCTCTAGCCTCTTGAATATCTTTAGCCTTAACGCGATATGTGTCAATGCTTACAGTCCCTTCGTGGCTACCTCTATCATAGTCGGGATTAGGTTCTGCCCCCAATGCGACTTCAATTCCAGTAGCCTTCTTGCCCATCTTTTCAAGCAACTTAATTCGTGCTTTCAAAGTAGCTGAAGGATTTTTTGCATCCATCTTTTTAAGAAGTGAAATGCGGGAATCCATAATGCCCCCACCAGAAAATTCATTTTTCATAAAAGCCTCTTCTGGATCTGCTTCACTAAGAACACCAGCACTTAATTTCGCCATATATGTAGCATCTTTTTCACTTGCTAACCCACCTTCAAATTCATCTCTTTTTTTCCACTTGTCAGATTCAGAAAATACTGTCCATTGTCCATCTTCATTTTTTACCCAATATTTTGCGTTGTGTCCGTCTTCGCGTTTGTCGGTGTAAATTTTGCCGCCTTTAGAAAAACTCATCGATTCGATGTACAAATTCAAAACATCTCTTTCGTCAAGATAGCCTCCGTGTAATATTGGCGGAGCAGAACTACCTGGTGCCGAATAATACCATGAATAGGTGCCTTTATCTTCACCCTTATTCGCTTTTATAGTTTCGATGACACGATGCTCTTGATATGTTACTAATCGTGTTGTATGCCCATTTTCTTTTAATCGGGTTAAGATATCCTGAGCACGTTCTTCAACAGATGGCTGTGCCTCTTCGATTTCTTCTTCAACTTCTGAAGTGCTTTCGGAATCGTGATATGGATTATCCAATTCATCGTGTCCACCACCAACAAATAGTTTTGGAACTTTCCCCCCACCCGCATGTTTATCATATTCAAACAATTCTTTCGTGTATTGGGAAAATGATAAGTCAGCACCAGCAAGCTCTTTATATCCAGCATACTGCTCTTTCAGAATTTTTTTATTCTGTTTAAGCCATTCGGAATATGTTTCTTCGGCAACGACTTTTTTTCGATTTAGAGTGCAAACTTTTTTCATCGCCTATTTATTTATTAGCACCATTTTGTTTTCATTCACAAAATCCTCTGCATCTTTTTTGCTATCGAATTTTTCATTAGCAAATATTTGATCCGTTTTAATATCCCAAACGATATATTTCTTTGAAGTCTTGGAAGCTGGTCGTATTGATACTTCTAATCCTTTGTAGTTGTAGATTTTAGCAGATTTTCTAATTTTCTTCATCAACTTTTTCCCATACAAATCAGCAAAGGGTTCATTTGAATATGGATTATTCAAAATATCTTTTTTTGCATCTTCGGCTTCCTTCTTTGTATCATAAGCAACAGATCTTTTTAATTCCCCATTTTCGTATGCATCAAGTGAATAGTGCGAAGATTTACCTCTTGTTGTTTTCCCAACTTTGTAAGTGATTTTTCCGCCTTTAGAAAATTGTGGTAATCCCTTTGTATCTTCAACAGAAACAGCATAAGCATTTTTAACAGCATATCCATCATCGTCATCACCACCATCAATGTCGTCTTCGTATGCTAAGAATTGTTTCCCCTCATCTTCTTGTCTAATATCAAATCCAGCCAATTCATCACCAAGCACAATCATCTGTGCTAATTCAGACTTTGTGATAATTTCTTCTTCACGATATTCACCGAAATGATAACGACAAGCTTTAATTTCACCAGCTTTCCCGCCACCCGCAAGTTTTGATTCTGCTTCTTCTTTTGATTTAAACTGACCTATCAAATAAAAAGAATCTAATTGGTCGCCATCATCAACCGCGTCAAGCATTTCTTGTTCTGTAAATACCCCTCCCGATTGTTTATCTTTATAGTAATCTTGCAAGTTGGCTTTCCCGCCACCAGCCATCTTTCTTAATTCCGGATGTTTGTGTTGCAACATATTGATTTGACCGAGTATCGACATTCTTTCTGGTGTGCCTCTTTCAGTTATTGCTAATTCATCATTCAGACGTTTAAGTTCTGTTTTTAGTTCGCCACCGGAAGAATATTGTCCCATAGCGATATGCTTTTCCAGTTCGCTTTTGTAATAAGCAGGTATAAAGTTGTATGCTTTTTTAGATAAATCTTCTTGCGTTTGCGGGGTGTATTGCTTTCTGTCGTTATGATCAATTAGGAAATGCAATCTTTGTCCATTATTCCATTCTTCCCAAACTTGTTCTGGTGTTTTTCCTAAATAGCCACCAGTGGAATAAACATTATGTTCTGTCTGAAATGGCAACCCATATTGCTCCTGAAGGAATACTAGGAATCCAGTGATCCATTCCGGACCAGTATCGCCTTCATCCTTAAATCCGAATGTTCCTACATATCCGTTTGACTTTCCATCTTCCAATAAGAAATAGAAATACGTATTCTCTCCCCCTTGATTTATTTGATAATTTATTTCATGGGATCTTTTATATTGTGGAAAATGTAATTTCCCATCAATATCTTTATCATCCAATCCTTTTAGTACTCTATCTTTTACAATAGCGGCATCTAAATCTGGGGTTGAATTTGTTCCTTTTTTAAGTGGAAAAACTTTGAATGAAAAAGAATCAGAAAACTTGTCGTTCAGATATCCTTTCATATCTGAAATGGTAAAGCTTACACCTGGTCTTATTTTATCGTAGGATGTTTTTCCACCAGTGGACAATGCATCAGAAATAGCATACGTTGATCCGCCACAGCAGAACTTTTCAGGCTGCGTAAGCATCTTTTCAACGATCTTGATACGACCTTTCAACACTACACTTGGATTTTTTTCATACATCTTTTTGATAAGCTTCAAACGTGATGTAAGCACCGCCACTGATGGTCTTTCGTCCTTTGGTGGTTCAGGTGTTGGAATCGGTTCAACCTTTGGTGGAGCTGGTACCGGTTCAGCTTTTTTACCTTGCGATACTTGGTATTTATTGTAGATAGAAACAATGTTCTTATCAATTTCAAGTGCCAAAGGCAACACAATAGTAAAATTATCAGTTTCCTTTTGCAGAAAATTAACAATGGTAGCTAAGTCGAAATCAAAGCCTGTCATTTCTTTTACGACACCTTGTTTTTCTGGATATATGGTTGCAAAGTTTACACCTTTGTCTAATAATCCTTGCGTTTGATAGTTATACTGCATTTTCTAGGGCTTTTAATTGATTGTTATAGATTTTCGCTATTTCATTGTTAATGTCATCGTATTCAAGTACATTCTTATCTTCGTCAGACACTAATCTGCTGGTACTTACCACAAATTCCAAGAAATTATATAGTTCTTGAATTTTTTCGTATTTATGGTTTTTCCACAGCCCAAATTTAACGATATTTTTCCGTTCGCCAAATATAATATCTTCAAGGAATGTATTGCCCGAAATTACTGAATTGACAGTAAGTGTGTTTTCGTTTCTGAAAACGCTTACTATATCAGCAGAATTAGGTCTTTTAACTAATACGTTCTTGCTATTGAATACGTTCAATACAGCTAAATTATCATAAAGAATGTTGTCAAAAGCGTATTCAGGATCATAATAGTATGCAGCAGTCTGAAATTGTTTCAGAATCATCTTGGCCAGGTATCTATCTAGTCCTCTGTAATCCTCTAATCCCGAACCAGTTCTTTCTATTAGTTCTGCATTATTCAGTCCATCTTGAAGCAATATTTTATTGTAGATGCTATAAATCCTTCTCGGAAAATGACAGACTAAAAATGTGTCTTCAGTTCCCGGGAATAATCCCTTCGCCTTAAATATTTCTACAACATCTTTCACTAGGACCACTGATAACGAATGAAACAATCCATCGTCTTTTTGTTTTTCTTCCTTCTCTTTTTCTTCTTTTCTTTCTTTGTCGGACTTTCCAGAAGGAATTGCTTTCAGAACTTTATCAACAACAACGGAATAAACTCCCCCTGCGGTTTCAACGCCCAATTCCTTTTCTGGAATATTTATTTTCTTAACCTCATTAGTATATTTGTTCCCCCCCTCTTGCCAAAGAATGCTATCCCCTCCATCAATTACAACAAAATCGGTACGGAGTAATTCGGACAATGCATTTTCATCCAATGACTCCAATTGATAAAGTTCTAGTTTCTCACCAGCTTTTATTTCACGGAGATCATCAGCGTCTTCTAAAATAATAGTACGTAATAATTTTTTCACTAAAAAAACATCGCCCAAGTGTTCGATATTCCCATAAACAATCATAACACGTTTTCCTACAATAGAATCACCTTCGTCTTCTTTATCGCGTTTTTCTTGTTTTTTTCGGTCCTCCTTTTCACGCTTTTTCTTTTTCTTAAAATCCTCATCATCACGCTTTTCTTTACGATCTTTTTTCTTTTGTTCGCGTTTTTTAGGATCCTTTTCCTGTTCGTCTTTTTCGTCTTGCTTGTCGCGTTTTTCTTGTTCTTCTTTATCTTCTTGTTCACGCTTTTCCTTATCGCGTTTATCCTTTTTATCGCGTCTGTCTTGCTTTTCCTTTTGGTCCTCCTTATCGCGTTTTTCCTTCTTTTTTTGATCTTCCTTATCGCGTTTTTCTTTTTTCTTTTTGTCAGGAGCTTTTTCGGAATCTTCTTTATCGCGTTTTTCTTTTTCTTCCTTATCTTCCTGGTCGCGTTTTTCTTGTTTTTCTTTTTCCTTTTTTTCGCGTTCTTCCTTTTCTTCTTCTGATTCTTCTTCGCCCTCACCTTCTTCTTCTTCACCTTCATCACTTGGTTTTGGTTCGCCTTCTTCACCTTTTTCTTCACCTTCTTCCCCTTCGCCTTCTTCACCTTCTTTATCGCCAGGTTCATCGGATTTTTCTTCGCCTTCTCCTTCACCTTCTTTTTCTTCGCCATCTTCACCTTCACCATCTTCACCATCTTCACCTTCGCCCTGACCTTTATCGCCTTTTTCTTGACCACCAGGCATTTCTTCGCCTTCTGGTTTTTCACTACCATTGCCGCCAAAATTCCCAACTTGTTCTTGTCGTTGTTCTTCTTCGGGCTTTTTTTCTACATCTTCACGACCTGTTGAAATTTCAACAGGTTCATCGTTTTGATTTTCTTCTGGATTTTGATCTGCCATTAAATTTCGTTATTTAATTTTGATTTTATATAGTATGGTGAATCAATGTATTTAACATCACGTTCTTCAAAAAAACTATTCGGTATTTCTTTCCCGAGTGGGGCGTACCCATATTTTTCTACCCAACTATTCCCATCATAATCTTTATTTTCGTAATCCAATTCATAGTATGCTTTTTTAGTATCTCCATGCCTTAATACGTATTTTATTCCCATTTTCATCAATGGTTCGAGCTCGCTTTTTTCATCGCTCATTCTTATGTTGGCTACAACGATTCCGCCACGCGCCATTGCTGGTGCTAATGCCTTTCCAAATTTTTCAACCAACTGATTCAATGTTTCGCGTTTGCCCATATAATTTCCACTTAACCCATAAGTTAAGTTATCGATAGTAAAAATCTGAACATCGACTTCTTTTGCCCCGATGAAAAATTTCATTTTTATATCGTGTCC
>Ga0268280_1000135_pt1 | contig 70092 bp, 72 predicted proteins | sample saktaG_9_FD_190139 | JGI IMG/M metagenome (GOLD analysis project Ga0268280, IMG submission 190139) | Saline water microbial communities from Sakinaw Lake, British Columbia, Canada - sak_2011_5_24_40m | ecosystem: Environmental > Aquatic > Non-marine Saline and Alkaline > Saline ...
TAGGAATACGCACTACCCGCTGGATCATCGGAATTCCCGCTTGCTTTAAAAATTGCGAGATTGAAATATTCGCCGCAATCATTAAATTTTCTATAATATAACGCGCGCGATTCTTTTCCTGGATAAGCAGCCCGACAACTCTTTCTTCGCGGATAACCGGTTTAGCTTCAATAGTATCAAATTCAAGCGCTCCCTGCTCAATACGTAATTTACCCAAACGTTTAGCGGCTTCATCCTGCAGCTCTAATTGTTCTTTAAGGCCGGGAACCCGGTCAACCGAAGCGGGAACGCCGGTTTTTCCTTCCAGCCAGTCGCCGATCTCTTCATAGATAAGCTTTGCTTTATTGCGGATGAATGCCCGGTAAATATCACCCGGAAGCATTTCTCCATCGGGAAGAACACTAAATTCCATTACTAAAACATCATGATCCGCATCCGGCAGTAAAGAAGTAAGCTCAGCTGAGAGGCGTTTCGGAAACAGAGTAAAAACCTCAATGCCGGTATAGACCGATGTTCCGTTACGCGCGGCGTAAATATCGGTTTGAGATTGTTTGGCGGCAAACAAATCTACATCGGCAATCGCCACCTTGACTATAATCACGCCACTCGCGCCGCGTTCGCAATATTCTAACTGATCAAGATCCAAAGATTCCGTGTTATCAATCGATGACCAGAGTAGCCCGCGCAGGTCTCTTAACCCCCCTTGCGCATTATCCAGCAGCTGCCTTGGATCAAGAGAATTGATCTCATCAAGCGTGGTTTTGTTCAGAGCAAAATTAAAACCATATTGCGCAATTACCTCGCGGGCAATTTTATGCAGGTTAATATTCTGATGATTAGACATTATCGTAATTTTTCAATGCATTCATCCACATTCTTCACAAAAGTAACCAACTGATCACAATAAGAAATCTTGCGCTTGCTTCTCGTTTTTTCACTCAATACCGGTTCTTTTCTCAAACAGCTTAAAGCCGGCTTCCAAAAATCACCCAACATAATTATCGGTTTAGGATCAATTAACCCTTTATTCATATGTTCAAGCACAGCGGATAACTCTAATAATGTTCCAGTTCCTCCCGGCAAAACAATAAAAGCATCCGCCTTTTTAAGCATAATATCAATCCGCTCAAACAAGCTATCCGCAACAATCTCTTCATCAATGAACGCATTGGCACTTTTGTATATCGGCTTCTCCCATTTATACCAGGTCACGCCTATAGTCTTACCACCGGCAGATTTAGCCCCGCGCGAAATATCCTCCATCGTACCGCCAAAACCCCCGGAGATTACGGTAGCGCCTCTCTGAGCCAACAACTTCCCCAACCGGACAATCTCTTCCTTTTCTTTCTTGCTTAAATCCTTATAGCTTCCAAAAATACAGATTGTTTTTACCATAAATTCCTATAAATACACTGTCCCGATTACCACAGAAAGTGTCTACTAGTTATTATTCTAAATCACGTTTCAACTCACTCAAATACTCTATGGACATCACAGGATGATTCACTAGGATTAAACGGTCTTGGCAGGTCGGGAAGAAGTTTTGCCCCCGCGCATAGCGCTTCATCTAAAGTAACGATATGCAAGAAATCTCTAGGTATATCATAAAAATCCATTAGATATTTTGCTGTCGCAATAACCATTAAATCAGCAATTTGCACCTTTCCACCTTTTTTCATAAACATCTCGAGAAAACGATCAACTGAAATAATAATATCCCTACAAGTTGAAACATCATGATACTTAATCTTTCTCTTGTAGGCTCGTAGGGTATTTACTGACGTTGTAATCTCTGTACTTAATCTTCTCTTTGCATTAATATGTTCCTGCGGAGTTTTAAAAACATGATCCTTGTAATACTTTTGAGCTAACACCTTGAAAGCTTCAGCTATACAAACATCTGGAATATATACTCGAGCTTTCCCCTTTTTAAGCTGATTATCGATTTCCTCCCACCAAGACAAACATTTTTCAACACGTCTTTTCTCATTCTTCCATTTTCCTTGGGAATCAGGCAATCTATCGTAGTAAGCGGGTTTAATATATTTATTAACCAAGAAATTTGTATCTACTAGGAAATAATTTTTACCTAAGGGATTACGGTTTATTTTTCTTTTGGGCATACACCCTCCAACTTCAGTATCTGGAGATACACTACTTATCTCTCGGTAATTAAGCAGCACATCTCCAGATCACCGTTCTTAAAGAATGAAACATCCCTACTTTTACCCCAAACAAAACTCAATCCGGAATTAAAAACCTCAATTTACTGTTTTATTAATAAATAAACGGTCACGATTTCTATATCAGAGTGCAGTTAAGTTAAAATCTTAGATAATAGTTTCCCAGATTTTAAATCAGAAATCATCGCATGTCCTGCTTCTTTTACAATAAACCCATTCTTATAAAGAAATCAAGCTGTTTATTATAAGAATATAAAACTAGGAACCGTTTCAAACTCATCATTTTTTAAGAACCCAAAGTGTATCCTAGTTTTGTGTCCCTTATTTTTTCAAAGACTCCCTTTATTTACCACAAGCCTTTCGTTATCAAAATGAAGTGTAAGATTAACACAAGTCCGAACATTTTCCTTAATTCTCCTATCATATCTATTTAATTCTAAAAGACGATCCTGCAAAGCAAGGCTCAATTTCAAAGCTTCTTCAAAGGAAATGTAAATATTTAGGCTTTTTGTTTGAGCTGTTATATCTTCCTTGGCCGGGCTTAATTTCTCGATATTACAACCGCCTCTGCTGAATTTTTTTTCTCTAAGCATTTCTTCCTCCAATTTTATACCTTTCTAACTTGCCATAGTTCACTTTTATTTAATACTAAGGGTTATTTCTATTCTTCAAAAGCTAGAAACGAACAAAAAAACAACCCCCAGTTTTGAGAATTGCCTTGAATTTTACTTTTTAATTTCATCGAGCCACCTGCTTTAACAAAAAACTTGATACAACCGAGGCTAAATCTTTACCACCTCTTTTTAGTTATTTGAAAATTGAATATCAATCTAACAAATTACTATTAAAAGCCTCCTCAAAAACCATTTTATTCCTATTATTAAATAAAGGTAAACCAATCAGCTTGTAATCTTCATTATCCAAAGACAGAACTTTCTCTTCACCATATTTTGACAGAATCTGCTCTAAAAATACTTCCTTCCACCCCTCTTTGCTTTCTTTAAACTTTCCATCTTTGTCTGTAAATTGCTCGCCTTTGGGCTCAATAAATATTTGATAATGCAAGTTTTCTTTCTTACCTTTCATAAAAAGGAGAAAATCCGGTTCAAACCCTCGCCCTTGTTCAAAATCGTAAATTTTATAAATTTCCTCATTTCGAAGCAGATAAACTTCATCGTATCTTTCTTCTAAATTGCCAATCTTATTTTTTAAGAATTCAAGCAAATCTCTTTCCTCGCTTGTTCCATTGAAACCATTGAGCACATACCATTTTTTAGTCAAAAGCTCTGTTTCTAATTGCCTGCTTTGTTCATCAATACATATATATTTCTCTTTTGCTTCATTCACCATTTCCGCAAATGGAAAAGGATCGAATTTCTCGCTTCCTTTATACGGATTAGCTATTTCATTAAGTTTCATAACGAATATATCAAAAAACTCAAGCAATAGATCTAATTGTTCTTCACGAGAGATATCATTAAGACTGCTCTTATCACTTGTTGTTACAATATTTATTTTAAAGTCGCCAAGGAAATTAGAAGAGAACAAATCATCAATACTTTCAATATTTAACTCGTTTTTGAGATTATCGAAACGCAAAAGAGATAAATCTTTTGTGGCTTTTATGTTTATCGCCTTAATGACAAGAGTTTTTTCGAAATCTTTTAATGTCTTATTGATTGTTCTACTAACTTTTTTAATGCTTTCGGCAAGAATTTCATCACTTTCCTTATCCAAAATAACCTGCTGTTCTTTTAAAGCAAAATCGGCAGTCTTGTATTCAAATGAAAGCTCTTTTCCAAGTTCTAATAAGGTTTTTCGCCTTCTCTCGGGATTGTCTATCCGACTATTTTTCCATATTTTGGTCTCTTTATAAAAATCACTTTGTTTGAATTCATCTTTTAAAACAAATCTTTTTATAAAACGGTTATCTTGTATAAATCCTTTATTCTTTAATTCTCTTTTTAACTCATCAAGATAACGATAATCATTATCACTGTGATAATAAAACTCTTCTAGCACTCTAAGGGGATTTTCTAAATCATTATCGAATTTACGTTTATTTTGTTCATGATCATTGTAATGAAATGGACAATACCGAACACCTCTTCCTATAAGCTGAACTTCTTGAACAGTTGCTTCTCCTGCTTTTCTTTTGCCTGTTTTTTTGTCTTCATACTCATCCCTACCGCCAACATATAAACGCACAATATCAAAAAGATTCAGCACATCCCAACCTTCGGTTAATCGTTTAACGGTAAAGATAGCTCGTATATGATTATTTTTGTCCTCTAAACTATTCAGCAACTGTTCCTGCTCTTCTGTAGTTTTTTCCTTAGTTGTTGCTTTATTGTCTTTAGAGTTGGTAATAATGCAATTTCTTTCAGCAAAATTATATTTGATATAATCGACTATACTGCTTATTTTAATTTTCTCTTCCTTAATAAACCGAAGCATTTGCATTACACGACTTTTTCCTTGCTCATAAACTTTAAGAAGGGTCGTTTGATCTGTCTTGAGACTCCCTTCAACATTTTTTAAAAATTCAAAATCCTCAGCTTCTAAATCTTTAACCAATGACAAAAACTCTGCAAAATCTCTCTTAGATTCTTCGATAAACTTGCTCCTAAACAAAATTACAGGTTTAAAGTTTGATAGACCATTTTTAAGCGCAACCTGGTGTCTATACCAGTTAAAAAGAAGGGCAAGCATAATTTTATCTTTCTTTTTTAAGGAAGTAGAAACCAGATTGATTTCTTTAGTATAACCAGCCTTAAGAAAATCAACTAATTCATATTTAAAAATAGTTTTAGTGCGATATTTTTCAATAACATTAGGGTCTTTAGGGATCGTAGCAGTAAACTCCAATAATACATTTTTATTGTTACGATTCTGCTTAGCAGCACCCCTTCGCAAAATTTTGTTAATTACTGTATTTTCCCAACTCTTTTCTATGTCTTTTTCACTGGCATTTTCTTTAAGTTCTAACGGCAAATCAAATTCGGACTGCCCACTCCTAATCGTTGAAGCATTTAAATGATGTGCCTCATCGCCTATCATCACCAGATCTCTTCTCTGTAAATCTTGGAGAGTTACAGAGTTTTCTTTCGCTAAGTAGACAGCATTATGAAGTTTGTGGATAGAAGTAAACTTAATTTGAATATCATCAATGCTATCAAAAGCTTCTACCTTGCGCATGTTTATAATTCTGTCTCCTATAACTATATTATTTCTAAATAAATACTTAGCGTGCATTCGGGATATAAAATTATTCTCGGTTTTATCTACAATGTTGTTTTGATTTACAAAAAATATGAAATGATGGTACCCCTTGTTATAGTAATACAATATTAACGCCGCCATAAGAAGGGTTTTACCTGTCCCGGTAGCCATGTTGAACATCAAATGGGTCAGCTCCGTCTCTCCTTCTTTTTCATTGATTTTTTCTTGTATTAAAAAATTTTCGAGTGCCTTTGTCTGCCAATCCCACAAACTGTGCTTTAAATTTTCGGTAATATAAACCGGTATACTTGGCTTCGAAATACCAAGATCAAAAGCTCTTAATTTAAGCTCTTCATATAAATATCGTTTATCTTCCATATTTATTTCTTTATGTTATAAAATTCTTCACTCAAGGTAATATCTTCTTTGGATAAATTATATTTTTTATCATCACGCTCGCTAAAATTTACATACAACTGATTAAGATCAAGGGTTTGACAAAATAGGACTTTTTGCTTATCTAAACTGAGTTTTTTAAACTCATCTCCCTTTATAATTTTTTCCTTAAACTCTTTAATATCAACGTTGTAATTAAGAAAATATTTTTCATAAAGCTCACCAAAAAGTTTAACTAGGTCTTCCAAATTCCTCGACTTCATTATCTTTTCTTTGGCTTCTTCATTCCATTTAGAAAGTTCTACATATACAAAATCTTCTCCACCTTTCCAACCTACGGCTTTTGAAACACCTGTCTGATCACCTTGAATGACATTTTTTAATCGAACCACGCTATCGTTTTCATTATAATCAAGTTGCTCGACACCAATATATTGTCTCCCCATTTTATGGGCAACCGCACAGGTAGTCCCAGAACCAAGATGGTAATCCATAATGATATCTCTAGGCTCAGTATTCATTTCAATTATCCTACGCAGTAATTTCTCTGGCTTCTTCCCTTTCTTTAGTTTGACCCCTCCTTCATTTGCAATGCCTGTCCAAGATATATCTACCCATAAAGATCCCAACTCACGAGAAATAATGAGTTCTCCATCAATGTTTTTCTTTAAATTCTTTGAATAAAACCTAACTAACTCACCCTTATAACAAATTACTCTCTCTCCATCTTCTCTAGCATATTCTGCCCATGTATTAACTTCAGATTTTTTTAAAGCTTCTTGCAATTTACTTCCGGGCCCCTTAGGTGAAATTGTTCTAAAAATATTATGGATGTTATTAAAAATAAAATTGTACATTTTGTCACTATCTTTTAACTCATCCTCAGAATTAACTTCTAAGAATTTTTCCTTTACGTTAACAATTTTCCATTTTGCTGGTTGATTATTTGGATTTTCAACAAAATATTTATAGTTAGTATCGATATCCGATTTTATCCATTCCGGTTTATATATTCGCTTATCATAGTTCTTTGCAAAAACTAAAAGGTACTCACAGTTTTTTGGCATAAATGGATTTTGATATTCATTTGCCGCCCCAACATTTGCTTTAATTTCAACATATTGGACAAAGTTATCTTTTCCAGAAGGAGCTGACTTGAATACATCATCTGCAAGTAGCTTTAGTGGAGCTAATTCATTATCATCAATTTGTATTATCATTACGCCATCTTCTCTAAGTAATTCTCTGGCTATTTCTAATCTATTTTTCATAAAAGTAAGCCAAGTAGAATGATTAAAACTATCGTTATAATTAAATCCATCATTCCCAATGTTATACGGCGGATCAATATAAATCAATTTAATTCTTCCTATAAACTGTTTCTTAAGACTGTGTAGGGCAAGTAAGTTATTTCCTTTAATAATTATGTTTTCGCGAATTACACCATCGATGTCTCTTTTAAACCCTCCTACTTTTACCTCACCCTTTTTAGTATATCGCTTCCAACTTACCAACGCTTTCGGATCTTCAAGTCGATCAATCTCATCTTTTGCTAAAATCTCGTTATAAAATATTTCATTTCTTACCTGGTCTTCCTTAGTCATTCCACCTTCAAGCACACAATCCTTAAATGGCCAATCCAGGACAACCTCATCTCTTTCACTTAAAAACTTATTACCAACCCTAAGTCCGATTTGATTTTGATATTGCGTATAGGAATTATCTACCTTATTCTCATCAATGAAGAACTTGAAATCGTTAACTTTTAAAAAAAAGACGTCTTTAATTTTAATAAAAAACTTTCCCTTGGCCTCTTTGTTACTAAAAAGTAACTCAATTAGTTTTTCGTCTAACTTATCAATTAAATCTTTAAGAAGAATTTCGTTAAGTTCTTTTTTTTCTTCATCCCAAAGGCGGGAATCTTTCTTCAATAGCTTGTATAAACTATTTTTAAATTTGGCATCCATTAAATTACACTCCTTGTTTTTATTTGTTAATTATAATCTCATTAAAAAGCCCAGCTTGCATGGCCGGGTTAAATATAGGGTGATCGCAAACTCAGATAAGGACATGCTTTTCTCCTAAGTGGCTTGATTATAGCACCTTTGAGCAGGATTTGGCAATAGATTGCTTCGTCGCGCTTCGCGCTCCTCGCAATGACACCAAACGGGATCCTTCGCTAGCACTCAGGATGACGTGTGCTGTTTAATTACACTAATGAAATGGTCGGCGTAGGTTTTTAGTTTGTGATCGCCTACTCCGAAGACTTCGGAGAAGGCTTCGCGGGTGGTGGGTTTGCGGAAGGCCATGTCTTTTAGAGATTTGTCGCCAAAGATGATGTAGGCGGGAACGCCGTGTTTACGGGCTAATTCGGATCTTTTGTTGCGGAGTAATTCAAATAATTCCTCGTCCACGCCGGCGAAATCTTGGGCTTTTTTGGCTTTTTGTCGGGCGGTGATGGCTTTCTTTTTCTCGGCGACCAATGGTTTGGCTAATATTGGAGTGACCTCTCCGTTTAAAAGTTTTTGACCGAGATCAGTCATGGCAAGTGTATCATATTCGCCCTGACGTTCCAGGAAACCCTGGCCGATGAGTTGCTCAATCAGGTAACGGATAAAAATTAGAGTTTGACCGGACATGACGGCAAAATTAGGGTTGTGCTGATGGCCCCATTTGGTAATCTGGTCGGTAGAGTTTCCTTTTAAAACATTGGCCAGGTATCCGGCGCCAAAACCCTGGTCATCGCCGTATCTGACGCTAGAAACGCAATTAAGGATCTTTTGGCCGAGTTCAAGAGGATCATCGACCATATCCACTTCGCCCAGGCAATAATCACAGGCCTGGCAAGAAGTTTGTTGGTATTCCTGATTGAAATAATTGACAAAAACTTTATGCCGGCATTGCGGCTGAGTGCAGAAATTATACATGATCCTTAATTTATCCATCATCACCTGGTAATTGGCGGACTTTTTGGAAAAAAATTCCCAGACCCGAAAATCGCCCCCTCCGTAAAACATGTAGCAGTATGAGGGCAAGCTGTCCCGGCCGGCGCGTCCGGTTTCCTGATGGTAATGCTCGATACTCTTGGGCATGGCGGCGTGGATCACAAAACGGATATCCGAGCGGTCGATGCCCATGCCAAAAGCTACGGTAGCAACGATGATATTGACTTCTTCGCGGATAAAACGCTCCTGGTTCTCATGACGCTCTTCGTCGGTCAGGCCGGCGTGATATGGCAAATTCTTGTATCCTAATTTATTCAGTTTTTTAGAAATGTCATCCACGTCTTTGCGACGCAGGCAATAAATAATCCCAGCTTCCTTGGCATGCTTCTCTAAAACCTCGGTGAGCTGAGGAATAATACTCTGCCGGGGCATAACCCGATAGGCCAGGTTAGGGCGATCTACTGAGGCGATGTTGATCCGGGGGTGAACAAACCTAAGCTGAGCGAGAATATCTTCCTGAACTTCTTTGGTGGCGGTGGCGGTAAAGGCGTGGATGTTTATTCCCGGAAAATTATCTTTAATGTTGCCGAGCTGACGGTATTCATCCCGGAAATCATGTCCCCAGTGGCTGATGCAATGGGCTTCATCGATAACAAAGAATGACAACGAAGCTGATCTTAATAATTCCATGGTCTCTTCGGTTTGCAGGCGTTCGGGGGAAATATATAAGAGTTTAACCTGGTTGTCGCGGATGTGCTTGATCACCTCGCGCTGTTGGCTGGCGGTCTGACTGGAGTTAAGACATTCAGCGAGAATACCCATGTCTTTAAGGCCATCGACCTGGTCTTTCATTAGAGAGATTAACGGTGAGATAACTACAGCCATACCTTCTTTAAGTAAAGCCGGAAGCTGAAAACATAGTGATTTACCGCCACCGGTGGGCAGGATGGTCAGGGTTTCCCGCTCATCAAGAATGGCCAGAATCGTATCTTCCTGCCAGGGGCGAAACTGAGTATAGCCCCAGTAGCGTTTGAGGCAGGCGAACATTTCGTTAGAGATGTAGTTGGTTTGAGACATGGATTAAGAACGCTTTCTAATTTTTGGCGACCCTATGCAGAATCTCAGAGATAAGAGTCTGGTATTTAATCCCGGCTTTCTGGGCTTTTTGCTTAATTGCCGCCAAATCATCGCGGTTAATACGCATGTTCAAAACCATCTCTTTCTTTTTGCGCTCAAGCGAAGCTACAATGAAGTTATACTCCGGCCCGGTTATCGGAACAAATTCCTCCATATGATCTTCAATCCACTGTTCTTCTTTAGTCAATTTAATGCGTTTCATAAAATCATCCTTCTTTTTCATAAGATTATCCTTTCTCATAAAATTTTTTTAACTTACGGCTAGGATATATTGTCTTCAAGAAAATGCCCTTCTCCTCAAAAACAAATGGCACTACCCACACATATCCTTTATGTTCATACATTAGGATTTTTTGATCATTCCGATTTGGATGATCGGTAAGATCTAATAATCTAGCATGCATAATTTCTTCAAATGATACACGCCGGGTTAACTTCAGGCGGATATTCTTTAACGCATTCCATCTTATTGGGCCAGATAGTATTTTCCCTGATTTGATGTATATACAATTGTATATACTTTTATATGCTTTGTCAAGTTCTTTCTCCTCCATAATCTACCTCCTTCATCAAAAACGATCCCTAGTTTCTACATCAAACCCTTTTCTTTGAAACTAATGAAGCTATCTTTGGTAACGATAATATGGTCGAGGACTTCTATCCCCAGGATCTTTCCGGCTTCAGTTAAGCGCTTATTAACCGTCAAGTCGTCTTCGGATGGCTCAAGGGTTCCTGAGGGATGATTGTGCGCCAGGATAATCTGGACGGATAGATGTCTAACCGCTGGCTCAAATACTTCCCGGGGATGGACCAGGCTGGCGTTAATCGTGCCAACAGAAATAATTTCCCGATGGATCTGTTGATTACGGGAATCTAGGAAAAAGACGACAAAATGTTCTTTTTTACTTTGTCGGATCTCTTTAAGGCTATCAAATACGTCTTTAGGATTAAGCAACTGAGATATAGCCACTTTTTTGTTCTGATAAAGACGTTTACCCAACTCAATGCTAGCAAGCAATGTGCAAGTTTTGGCTGGGCCGATACCAGAGATGTTATGAAATTCATTCGGGGTTAAAGATGAGAGCTTTTCAAAAGGAATGGCTTTAAGCAATTTCTTGGCAACGAACAAAACGCTTTCGCCTTTTCTACCGGTGCCTAAGAGTATCGCTAAAAGTTCTATTGCGGAAAGCCGGCCAGCACCATATTTAAGCAGTTTTTCCCGCGGACGTTCAATTCTGGGTAGATCACGGATAGTTAAATTTTGCTCTCTCATATTTTATCCTTCTACTACTAATAGACGAAAGAGCTGGCAAAATCTAACAGATTAAAAACAAAAGAAAACAAAACAAGGACCGTTTCCCTTAAGGGAAACGGTCCTTGTTTTGTTTTTTTATGCTATACTCCGGAATTATTATTTTTTCTTTTTATCTTTACCCAGAATATCCTTTAACTCCACCATGAATTGGCCGACATCCTTAAATTGGCGGTAGACTGAAGCAAAGCGGACATAAGCGACATCATCAATTAATTTTAGTTTCTCCATGACCAGCTCACCGATACGGCTGGCTTGAACCTCTCGGTCGCTTTTTTTCTGGATAGAGCGCTCAACCTGAGTGACTACATCTTCCATCTTCTCCACGCTTACCGGCCTCTTCTCACAAGCCCGGATAATCCCGGCTAAAACTTTCTTACGATCCCAAGCCTCGCGTCGACCGTCCTTTTTAATTACCAGTAAAGAAACCTCTTCCACATATTCATAGGTCGTAAACCGCTTGCCGCACTTTAAACATTCTCTTCTGCGCCGGACAGCTGACTCTTCGGCTGTTGCCCGGGAATCCACGACCTTATCTTCTTTACATCCGCAAGAGGGACAACGCATTCTATAGTTTCCTTATTTTAATTTTTGCCTGTTTTAAAAAATCCATGGCCATCTTATCCGGATAGCCCTGGGCAATGACAATTTCTTTTATCCCGGCGTTAATCAACATTTTGGCGCAAATCACACACGGCTGATTAGTAGCGTATAATGTGGCACCCTTAACGCTGATGCCATGCAAAGATGACTGAATAAGCGCGTTCTGCTCGGCATGCAAAGCGCGGCATAATTCATGACGCTCTCCGGAAGGAATTTTTAATTTTAAGCGCAGGCAACCAACTTCCACGCAGTGTTTTAAACCGCTCGGCGCGCCATTATAACCGGTCGCCAAAATTCTTTTCTCTCTGACTAAAACTGCCCCCACGCTGCGACGCAGGCAGGTAGAGCGCTTGGACACTAATTCCGCCATCTCTAAAAAATATTCATCCCAACTCGGCCGCTTATGTACAGGTGTTTTCTTTTTCTTTATCATTTTATTTAAATAGCTCCGTATACAATGGAAATTTCTTGGTTAGCTCAATTACTCCTTTTCGCACATGCGCTAATTTTTCCTGATCAGCGGGATTTTCCAGCGCATCGTTAATTAACCCGGCAATCTGACGCATCTCTGGCTCTTTCATTTTGCGCGTGCTGACTGCCGCAGTTCCCAACCGAATTCCGCTGGTTACGGTCGGACTCTTTAAATCAAAAGGTATAAGATTCTTATTCACCGTAATATTAACTTCACCCAGAATTCTTGAGGCATCGCTTCCTGTAACATTCTTGGCATTTAGATCAACCAGCATTAAATGCGTGTCCGTGCCTCCGGAAACAATGCGGAATCCTTTTTTCTCTAAAGCCGCGGCTAACTCGACGGCATTTTTCAGTAACTGCTGTTGATACTGTTTAAATTCACTTGTCATTGCTTCGCCAAAGGCTACGGCCTTAGCGGCAATCACGTGCATCAATGGCCCGCCTTGAATCCCGGGAAAAATCTGGCTATCAATTTTTTTCGCAAACTCTTTTCTACACAGAATAAACCCGCCGCGCGGCCCGCGTAAAGTCTTATGCGTTGTCGAGGTGACAAACTCCGCATAGGGAACCGGGGATGGATGCAAACCCGCGGCCACTAAACCCGCGATATGCGCCATATCCACAAATAAATACGCTCCCACACTATCCGCAATCTGACGGAATTTTTTAAAATCAATTGTCCGCGGATATGCCGAAGCCCCGGCTAAAATCATCTTTGGCTTATGTAATTTCGCTAATTCCATGATCAGGTCATAATCCAGAGTTTCAGTTTTCTTATCCACGCCATAACTAACCATTTTATAAAGTTTACCGGAAAAATTATGCGGATGGCCATGCGTCAGATGCCCTCCGGCCGATAAATCCATCGCCAGCACTGTATCTCCCGGATTAATCGCCGCAAAATACACTGCCATATTAGCCTGCGAACCGGAATGCGCCTGAACATTGGCATGCTCTGCGCCAAAGATGCTTTTGGCCCGCGCAATTGCCAGGCTCTCGACAATATCCACATATTCGCATCCGCCATACCAGCGTTTGCCGGGATACCCTTCGGCATATTTATTGGTGAGCACTGAACCCTGCGCCTCTAAAACTGCTAAAGACGCGAAATTCTCCGAGGCGATCAGCTCTAAATTATCATTCTGGCGGTTTAATTCTTTTTGGATCGCGGCAAAAATCTCCGGGTCGGTTTGTTCTAAATGTTTCACTTTGCACTACTCCTTGTCTGCCTAGACAACACCGGCGCAATACCGCTTAGCGCCGGGTGTTTAGTTTTTTATCAATCTGGTTAATTAATTTTACTCTCCTTAAATGCCTACCCCCTAAAAACTCGGTCTTTAGCCAGGCGGAAATCATTCTTTTGGCTAAATCCGCTTTTACAAATGCCGAGCCCAGAACCAAAACATTGCTGTCATTATGCTGGCGGCTAAGTTTAGTTATTTTTAAATTATCACAAAGCGCGGCGCGTACCCCCGGCAATCTATTGGCCACAATCGAAGTACCCACTCCGCTTTTACAGATAAGTATACCGCGCTTAAATTTACCGCGGGAGATATTTTTAGCTAATTCGTAAGCGTACAACGGATAATCGCAACGCTCTAAAGAATAAGTGCCGAGATCTTTTACGCCGATGCCTTTCTTCTGAAGATACACCTTTAATTTTTCTTTTAAAACAAATCCGGCATGGTCTGAGGCAATCAATAACTTGGTCATAATATTTTACTTATCCTTTCTACCGCATCCTTAATCGTTAAAAAAGTGTCCTGGTAAAACTCTAAAGAACTCCCCGCAGGATCAGTGATATTTAAATTACTATCGTTTATTCTAGCCCCATTAGAAACTTTTTCACGATTAATTATATCATGGTTTCTAACGGGGCGAGCAAATTCCTTTAATAAAAAAAGCCTATTTTTTACTTCCGGAGCAAGCTGCAAAATTTTATCTTCATGCACATTCTCCATCGCCAAAATAATATCCGACTGATCCACTAATTCCTGAGTTACTCTTTGGCTGCGGTGAGCTTCGACATTCATGCCCTCCTTTGCCAATACCTCCCGCGTTTCTAAACTGGCACCCATACCGGACATAGCCATCACTCCGGCGGAGGAGACCTGAATATCTGTTCTGCGCGCTTTCAACAAAAGTTTTTTTAAATACGCCTCCGCCATCACCGAACGGCAGGAGTTTCCCGTGCAGACAAAAAGCACACTCTTAGATTTTATGATCGCCATGATCTCTTCATCCTTGATCGCGCCGCTTCTGACTATCTGCGGCGATTCAATACTTAAGTCCACCACGGTAGATTCCAATCCAACTTTAGCCGCACCCGCGTCAATCGCTAAATCCACCTGCCCATCCAGATCTTTCATCGCTTGCTGGAAGTTAACCGGCGCCGCCTGGCCGGAGATATTCGCCGAAGGACAAGCCAGGGGAACTGCCGATTGATTGATTATCGCTAAAGCCACTAAATTATCCGGCATGCGTAAACCCACTTTACCCCCAGTAGCGGATTTTAATATCACCGTCAAAGGTCCCGGCCAAAATTTATGCATCAATTTATAAGCCACCACCGGAACCTCAACCGCCAACTCCCGCACCTTTTGTTCCTGCGCAATGAGTAAGGAAAAAGGCTTATCTTTAAGCCGGTTTTTTATTTTATAAAGCTTCTCCAGCGCCTTGATATTTAAAGCATTCGCCGCAATCCCGTAAACCGTCTCGGTAGGAATAATTACTAATCCACCCTCAACTAAAACTTTGGCTACCTGCCGAATAGCTTCCTCCTGGGGAGTCGCAGGATTAACCTTAACAATTTTTGTTAAACTCATAATTTAACTTTAATCTGTTTAATTTTAAGGCGCATCTGTTTTTTATAATTAACCAGCTGAGCGCTGATTTTAGGATCATTAATACCCAGTATCGCCAAAGCAAAAAGTGCGGCATTCTTTGCCCCGGCTTTGCCGATCGACATGCACGCCACGGGAACCCCCGGAGGCATCTGTACGGTCGATAAAAGAGAATCCAGTCCTTTTAAATTTTTAGTTTCAATCGGTATGCCGATCACCGGCAAAGTGGTATGCGCAGCGACTACCCCGGCTAAAGCCGCGGACATTCCGGCGGCAGCAATAAAAATCTTCGTCCCGTTTTTAGGAGCGGACTCCACATATTGCGCCACCTCTTTGGGTGTTCTGTGCGCAGATAAAACCTTAACCTCAAAATCTACTTTAAATTCCTCTAAAACATTAATCGTTTCATTAACTGTTTCTAAATCCGATTTACTGCCCATAAGAATACTGATTTTATTCATAAGACCTCCTTGAAAATTAAACTCGAAACACTAAACTCTAAATCCTAAACAAATCATAAATCCAAAACTCAAAACTTTAAAACTAATATTTGGGTTTTTGAGTTTATAGTTTCGAGTTTGTTTAGAGTTTAGGATTTCGTGTTTAGAGTTTAGGATTTTAATGCCTTCCCTCCTATATCCTTACGATATTGCATTCCTTCGAATTTAATTTTCTCGACCGCCTGATAGGTTTTATTTATCGCCTCTTTAATCGTCGCCCCTAATCCGGTTACCCCCAAGACCCTGCCACCGCTAGTGGTAATTTTACTGCCCACTTTCTTAGTCCCGGCGTGAAAAACCACTACATCCGGTAATTTAGCCGCCTCATCAAGACCAAATATTTCTTTATCCTTTGTGTATTCCCCGGGATATCCTTTTGAAGCGCAGACCACACATACACAGGCGCGTTCATCCCATTCCAACGCTGGATACCGAGAGAGCTTCTGATTCACCACTGCCAGCATAACCTCTACCAGGTCAGTCTTAAGCCGCGGAAGTATTACCTGTGTCTCAGGGTCACCGAAACGCACATTAAACTCTAAAACCTGCGGCCCAGATTTAGTCAACATAATCCCGGCATAAAGTATCCCCCGGTATTCAATCCCTTCCGCATTTAAGCCGGCAACAATACGGCTGAACACCTTCTGCATAATCTCATCAAACAGCTCCTTTGTTACTACCGGCGCAGGAGAATACGCGCCCATTCCTCCGGTGTTCGGCCCTAAATCATTGTCAAAAATTCTTTTATGATCTTGGCTAGTAACCAACGGAACAATTACCTTTGAGTCGGTAAAACAAAGTATGGAAACTTCCTGGCCCACCAAACAATCCTCAACAATAATGCGCTTTCCCGCGTCCCCAAAAACCCTGTTTACTAACATCGCATTTGCGGCGCGGTTTGCCTCTTCAATGGTTTTTGCCACGACAACTCCTTTGCCTTGCGCCAAACCATCTGCTTTAATCACGCAGGGAGCGCCTCTTGCGCCGATATATTTCTTCGCCTCATCTATATTTACAAATACGCGGAAATTTGCTGTGGGTACACCATAATGCATCATCAGCTGCTTAGCGAAGGCCTTACTCTGCTCAAGCTGCGCTGCTTTTTTCTGCGGCCCAAATACCGGCAGTTTATAATGGCTAAATTCATCAACAATACCGGCGACCAGCGACGCTTCCGGTCCCACCACGGTTAAATCTATTTTTTCTCTTCTAGCAAATTCCAGGAGGCCGGGAATATTATCGGCCTTTATATCAACGCATTCCGCCAACTGCGAGATCCCGCCGTTTCCCGGAACGCAAAAAATCTTATCGACTAATTTTGATTGCGCAATTCTCCAGACTAGCGCATGTTCTCTTCCGCCAGAACCCACAACTAAAATCCGCATTTATTTTTCCTCTTTTGGTAATACTTCAAGCAGGTCAGAAGACTTTAAAGTCACCGCAAAAATGTCGGAAAAAGGACAATCATCTATCCAGCTATCCGCAATCAGGATATCCTTTAGCGGCTGCGCAGGCCTTGGGTTGGTAAAACTAATGTGAAACAAATTGCAATCTTTACGTACCGGATTCTCACCCAAAGATTCAATCCTTGCTCCATATTTATTCCATGCTCCAGGGCCAATCCTAAACCAATCCCAGAAAACCGGAACTGAAAGTTCTTTATATACACCATCCTGATAAACAAAAATAACCGTCAGGGTAGCGTAAAAATACTTGTCTCCGTATAAGCGCATTAACCCATCATGCTCATAGCTATTGCTGTAATTGCCTCCGGCTAAAAGATGCAATGCATCAACTTTCATTCCGCTGCGTATCGGCAAAGAGAACATATTGTTGCCTTCAAGATTAAGCCTTCCATAATCATCCCAACCGTCAGCTCCCCCGACCAAAAAATTGACCCCTTCGTATTTCAAATATTTGCTCGCGAACTTATTCGGCCCAGCGCCAACCAAACTAAAATTATCCCGATTATTTTTGGTAAGAAAATAGTAATCCCCTTGTTTTTCCCAATTCTGGGCCCAGGATAATGCCACAGGAAACAAAATCAATAACCCGATACAAAAAATTTTATGCAACACTTTATTCATTATTTAAATCTTATCCACATACTAAGATCAAAAAGTGATTTTATAAAAAATGATTTTAAAAACATCACCAAGAGAATTACAATTATCGGAGAGATATCAATCCCGAACCGGAAATTTAAAGGCAAACGCCTTCTGATTGGCTCTAAAATCGGATCCGTTGTCTTATAAAGAAACTGCACAATCGCATTAGCCGGATCAGGATTTACCCAACTGATCAATGCGCGGATAATTATCAACCAATAGACGATTGTCAACAAAACATCCAAAATATTAGCCACTGCGGAGATAAAATTAGATAAAATAAACATATTAAGTAAGTCCCGGTATATTAAATCCGGTGACCTCCTTCATTTTTTGCGCGGCCACTTCCTGGGAACGCTTAATTGCCCGGTTAAAGGTATCTTTTAATGAATTCCCCAGGCGCGCCTTCTCTGATTCTCCAAGGCTATCTTTGATCACTACCTCTTTTATCTCCTGAGAACCGTTCATCGTAATTTTAACGGCACCATCGGAGCTTTGAATATCAAAATTTATATTATCTAATTCACGTTTTACTTCCTGCATCTTCTTCTGCATCTCAAACAACCCCTTCATTTTGTCGAACATAAGTATCCTTTCTTCATCCTGATAAAGATATAGAAACCAATGATTCCAATACTATCAATTAAAACATCTCTAAAAGAACAACTCCTACCTAAAACAAAATATTGATGAATCTCATCAGATATAGCATAAAGAAACGCAAAAGCAGCCGGATACATGAAAAGACGAATAGGGCTTAGATTAAATGACCACCTAAATGCCCGATACAAAACAAAAGTGAAAATAAAATATTCACTAATATGGGCTATTTTTCTTAATAAAAAATCATATTCAAGATTTGTTTTTAAATCAGGAATACTGGAAAAGAAAAAAATAACCCCTGCCCAAACAACTACCGGAACCCACAATTTAAAAAATTTCACCAGATTACCCCATTTCCCGATTAGCTGCGAAACAGTTTCCGATTTATTAAGCCTTAATCATAACCAAGAGCATCTTAAAGCGATTTGTCGCCTTTAGAGAATGCGGCTTATTTGCCGGCATGATCATCGTTTCACCGGATTTTAAATTATATTGCTTTCCAGTAATACTAATTTCCGCCTGACCATCAAAAATATAAACTAACGCGTCAAACGGCGCGGTATGTTCGCTTAACCCCTGCCCTTGATCAAAAGCAAAAAGCGTTACTGTGCCCTTTTCTTTCTTAATCAGCTCCTTGCTAACAACAGAACCATCTTGATAATCCACCAGACTAATCAGGCTTCCCACTTCTCCAATAATATTCATCAAATGTATAACCCCATTTCCCGATTAGCTGCGAAACAGTTTCACTTTTATTTTTTATCTTCTTTACTCTTGATCGGCAGAAAGCCGGCCATTTCACCGATTACATTTACCAGTTCAGTATTTGCCGGAACCACTATTTTGGCATTATTCTGCAAAGATTTCTCTACTGCTTCTAATTTACGCAGCACTTGGGCATTACCGGTAAAATATTTCTCGGCTGCCTCATTAACTAATTTTATCGCTTCGGCCTCGCCTTCGGCCTCAAGAATTCTGGCCTGCTTGATACCTTCGGCTTTTTTAATCTCGGCGCGCTTTTGTCCATCAGCCACAGTTTCGGTAGCCGTCGCGTAATCAACTGCGGCAATTTTTTCATTTTCCGCTTTAACTACTTTGTTCATCGTTTCCTGAACATCCTTGGGCGGATCAATTTCTTTCAACTCTGTCCTGACAATCTCTAAGCCCCAGCTGGCGGTTTCTTCGCACAAAGTTTTATGTAACTCCGCGTTAATCTTACCTCTTTCGCTGTTGGCGGATTTTAAGGTAAGCGTACCAATGATGTTTCTTAAGGTAGTGCGGGCTAAATTCACAATCTGCCACTGATAATTATTCACGCTATATTGGCAATTCTTAACATCCGCTTCATCAGCCTTTACTTTAAAATAAACCTGAGCATCGACCTTGGCATTCAAATTATCATTCGTAATAATTTCCTGCGGCTCAGCATCCACCATTTGCTCAGTGACATTAACCTGATAAATAACCTCAATCACCGGAATGATCCAGTTAAAACCCGCACTCGCAAAACGATTATATTTACCCAACCGTTCAATTAAGCCTCGATGTGTAGGACGCACAATCCTGATCCCCATGAAAAAAATAATTACCGCCGCCACAATTACTAATCCCAGAATACTCATACTCCACCTCCTATTTTGTTTTTACCCTCGACAATTACTTTCTGCTCTTCATAAACCACATCAGAAAATATACGGTTATTTTCTAATTCCGCCTCAAGGGCATTTACTTTTTCTAACTGCAACAAATACTGCGCATAATCATCGCAAGAATATTGCGAGTTTCTTAATTCCATTTCCTCATCCTTTTCAATATTCGAAAACTCACTCTCAATAGCCTTATCCAAATATGCCTCTATTTTTTCTGCTTTATCCCGGTCGCGCAGTAAATTTTCCTTAATATCTTCTGTAATATCCCCCCTCCCTGACATTTGCGATATAGAAAGATTTTCTTTAACTTTATCCAACATCTCCTTTTGCAATGCCAGGAACTTTAACTTACCATTTTGATTAAAAATCCACATCTCTTCAAGCTTCTTTCGTTCTTTGTAATAAGACTCTTTTAATAATTCTATATAAGCATCCATCCTAATTATCCTCCCATTATGCTATCTTAACCTCTCTTCTCCCTTTTACAGTCTGGCCGATAATCCAGGATTTTAATTTAAGCTCCGCTAATTTATTCATAATCCCGCAGGCTGCCTCTTTTTGAACAATTAAAACCAGGCCAATCCCCATATTCAAGGTGCGGTACATCTCTAAGTCTTCAATATTGCCCTTATACTGGATAAGCCTGAATATTTCAGGTACTCTCCAGGAACTTTTCTCAATACACACATCAATATTTTTCGGTAATATCCGGCTGATCTTATCGTAAAAAGCCCCGCCGGTAATATGGCTGATCCCGTGCACATCTTTCCCATATTGACGTAAAAGTTCAAGAATTGGTAAAACGTAAATGCGTGTCGGCTCAAGTAATTGCGCCGTCATGCTTTTTAGCTCTGCGGGCCCTAAGGCTTTTCTGACTAAAGAATAGCCATTAGAATGCAAACCACTGGAGGCAATTCCAATCACCACGTCCGAAGTCTTGATCTTTGCGCCATTAATAATTTTATTTTTCTCCACTACCCCCACGCAGAAACCGGCAATATCATATTCACCCTCCCGGTACATTCCCGGCATTTGGGCAGTTTCTCCGCCGATTAAAGAACAACCTGCCTGGCGGCATCCGTCATTTATACCCTTAACTATATCCACCAGTACATTTTCTTTAACTTTACTAAAAGCAATATAATCTAAAAAGAATAAAGATTCCGCACCGGTACAAAGAATATCATTTACATTCATCGCTACCGCGTCAATACCCACCGTATTGTGCTTATTGGCGAGCGCGGCAATCTTTAATTTTGTACCCACTCCATCACTTGAGGAAACCAAAACCGGATCCTTATATTTACTTTTATTTAACTTAAAAAAACTTCCAAAGCCGCCGATATCCGTTAAGACCTCCGGCCGAAAAGAACTACGCACCAAAGGCATAAGCTTAGACTTAAAAGCGCTAGCACTTTTTATATCTACCCCAGAATCTTTATAAGTAATTTTTTTTACCATTTATCTCCTTTGTATAAAATTGTAACTTATTTTACGGGTAGCTTGGGTGTTTTTGCAGCGCGTCAGCGCTAGAAAATACCCAAGACAGGACCCGTAAAATTGAGCATACTATTTTATACCTGCAACTCCCCTTGACCGCAACAACGCCTCTCCAAAGAAAATTTACTATGCCGCTTTTCTGCTCTCACCGCGTATTTACCCGTCCAACAGGCAGTACAGTAGTTTTCCCTGCCCTTATCTAAACAACTGAGCATTCCCGGTAAACTTAAATAACCTAGGCTGTCTACTTCTAAGTATTTAGTAATCTTTCCCAATGTTTCATATTTATTAGCAATCAACTCACTGGAAAGATGGAAATCAATTCCATAGAAACACGGATAACGATGCGCCGGACAAGAGATTCTTAAATGCACCTCTTTTACCCCAGCTTTTCGTAAATTGCGCACACGAATTTTAGAAGTTGTGCCGCGCACAATAGAATCATCAACCACAATAATACGTTTACCTTTTAAAATATCCTTTAAGGTATTAAATTTTACCCGCACCCCCATATCCCGGGCATCCTGCGCCGGCTGAATAAATGTCCGGCCGACATAATGGTTGCGGATGATGCCCATCTCTAAGGGTATGCCGGATTCCTGCGAATAACCTAATGCCGCGGAGAATCCGGAATCCGGTACCGGCACCACAAAATCCGCTTGCACCGGATGCTCTTTAGCTAATTGGGCGCCGAATTTCCTGCGCACAGTATGTACGGTTTCACCAAAAACATTTGAATCCGGCCGCGAAAAATAAACATGTTCAAATGCGCAAAACGCGTATTGGCTGGCCACTAACTCTTTGGGTTTAATTGATTTTAAAACCCCCTGATTATTAATAAAAATTATTTCACCGGGTTCAACCTGGCGCAGGAATTTCGCGCCGATCAAATCAAAAGCGCAGGTTTCTGAAGCAAAACAATACGAAGCTCCAAGCTTGCCTAAAACTAACGGCCGAAAACCATGCGGATCCCGCATGCCCATCAAATATTGGCTATTCATCAACACTAAAGAATAAGCGCCCTTAACTCTTTTTAAAGCATAAACTAGGCTATCCTCTAAGCTACGCTTATTACTACGCGCCATCAGATGAATAATTAACTCTGAATCCGTAGTCGTCTGAAAGATGGAACCGGATTTTTCCAACTTCTGCCGCAGTTCAAATGAATTTACTAAATTCCCGTTATGCGCGATACAAATCGAACCATTGGCATAATCAATTAAAAGCGGCTGAGAATTTTTTAATACGCTTGAACCGGTGGTCGAATAGCGTACGTGCCCCACGGCCATATTACCCTTAAGCCGGCTAAGTACCTGCTCGCTGAATACATCGCTCACCAAACCTATATCTTTATGTATAGAAAGCGCGCCCTGATTGTTAGCGACAATCCCACAGGCCTCTTGGCCGCGATGCTGCTGGGCATAAAGGCCAAGATAGGTAAGCCAGACCGCCTGCCGGTTATTGGTGATTCCAAATAATCCGCAATACTCTTTTGGTTTATCACTAGAGATTAGCTTTAACATATTTCACTCCATTCTTAAATATTTCTAAACCATCACCTGAGACCTTAAATTTTAACTCATCTTTACGTGGATGCTGCGCGAGGTGAATATACCTTTCCGGATGCGGCATTAACCCAAAGACCCTGCCGGTTTCATCACAGATACCCGCAATGTTCTCTACTGAACCATTAGGATTATCCGGATAGCCGGAAAGATTACCCGCTGCATCAGAATACTGAAAAACAATTTGTTTATTAATCTTGAGTCGATTTAATACCTGCTTATCGCCAACCACGAATTTCCCTTCGCCGTGGGCTACCGGAAGATAAATTATTTTTTTTAAACCCTGAGTCCAGACACAACGATTATTAAGTTTTAAATATACCCAACGCGATTCGAATTTTCCAGAATCATTAATAATTAAACTCGTAGTTTGACTAAAATTAGCATCTCCTGGTAAAAGCCCGCTTTTTACCAAAACCTGAAAACCATTACAGATACCGATAATCAACTTACCATCGGCAATAAATTTACACAAGCTATCTAAGAGCTTAAATTTCAGCTCATTGGCAAAGATCTTACCTGAGGCAATATCATCACCGTAGCTAAAACCTCCGGGTAAAGCTAAAATATGAAAATCATCGAGGGTTGTTTTGTTGTTCAGGAGTCGGTTAATATGCAATAACTCCGCTACAGCACCTGCCCGCGAAAACGCCGCGGCAGTTTCCTGATCGCAATTTGTCCCTGCGCTTCTTAAGATACAAACCTTAGGCTTTAGCACCCCGTTAGAAACCTCCATTTTCCCGTTAAATATAGTTTCTAACGGGGCGCGTAAAATTTCTTAATTGCTCGCGCTACCTCTTTAGGCTCATCAACTAAAATAAATAAATCCAGATCCACCTGATCAATATTGCCCTGTCGATGAACTGTCTCCTTTAACCACTCTAATAGCGGCTTCCAATATTGACTGTTAAAAAGAATTACCGGAAACTTGGCAATCCTTTCGGTCTGAATAAGAGTAATCGCCTCAAAAAATTCATCCAGCGTACCGTATCCTCCGGGTAAAATTACAAAAGCCTTGGCATACTTTACAAACATTACTTTGCGCACAAAGAAGTAACGAAAACCTAAAACTGTATCCACGTATTTATTTGGCTTTTGCTCGCAAGGCAAATGGATATTCAATCCGATAGAATGTCCACCCGCAGACTGAGCGCCTTTATTGGCTGCCTCCATAAGCCCGGGGCCGCTTCCGGTAATCACCGCATATCCGGCTTTAGCAATATGATACGCCACTTCTTCCGCCAACTTATAAAATCGAGCACCCGGCTTAGTACGCGCTGAACCAAAAATTGTAACGGCTTTTCCGATTTTAGAAAGAACCTCAAAACCATCAACAAACTCTGACATAATGCGAAAGATTCGCCAGGTATCTTCATGCGTAAAATCTTCCTGAGCCAACAAATCCTTAGGGCAAGATTTGACTTTTACCATTTTAACGGTTTCCTCCAACTTTCTTTTAATTCAAATATATCCGCATCCAGACAAACTTTCCCGTCTAAACCAAATATTTTAAAATCAGGTTTCTTAATTAAGCATCCTGCCAAACCAAAAGAAACGCCTTTTAAGAGTTTTTCAAATTCTTTCTGTTTAGCTTTCTCTACCTCCACCACAAAACGTGAATTTGATTCTGAAAATAAAATAGTTTCATTCCTTATTCCTGTTGATTTAAGATAGGGAACCTCTGAAAGAAATACGTTCATCCCCAAGCCACCGCTAAAAGCCATCTCCGCCAAAGCCACGGCCAAGCCTCCATCAGAGCAATCATGCATTGCCTTAATTAAACCTTTTTCCGTTGCTTTACTTAATGCCGTAAAAGTCTTTTTTGCCTCAACGCAATAAACTTTGGGAACATTATTTCCCACTGCTTTGTATAAATCATAATAATGGCTACCGCCTAATTCATCACGAGTATCGCCGACGATATAAATTGAATTACCTGCTTCCTTGGCATACATTGATACGGACTTATTTATATCCTCCATCACGCTGATCGCTGAAATAAGCAGCGTTCCGGGAATCGGCGTAGATTTACCCCGCACACTAAATTCATTATAAAAGCTATCTTTTCCTGAAATAAAAGGCACTCCATAGGCTAAAGCGGTATCATAACAACCAAAAGATGCACGCACTAAACCACCTAAACGAACGGGTTTATCCGGATTACCCCAGCAAAAATTATCCAGAACCGCCACCTCTTTTAATGAACCACCTACGCTAATAATCTGGCGTATTGCTTCATCAATACAGCTTGCCGCCATCCAATAAGGATCAATAAAGCCAAAACGAAAATTTATGCCATTGGAAATAATAATCCCTTTATTAGAATCGAATAAAGGCTTAGTCACACTGGCATCACTTGGCCCGTCATTTTTAAGGCCCACTAAGGGTTTAATAATCGAGCCTCCCTGTACCTCATGATCATACTGCCGGATTACCCACTCTTTAGAACAAATATCAAAATGGCCCAGCAGTTTATGCAGGTCCGCAGCAAGATTTTTTTTCTGCGGTATTTTTGGTTCCCGATGCCTGGCCTGAACATATTCTGCTTTCTTGGCAATCCGCGGTATGCCATCATGTAAAAATTGCATCTCTAAATCACAAACTAGCGTGTCCTGATAATAAAGTTCTAATCTCTTGGTCGAGGTAAACTCGCCAATTACTGTTGCCTGGACATTTTCATTGGCAAAGATGCTAATTAACTTATCGATATTTTTTTCAGGTACCGACAGAACCATCCTCTCCTGCGATTCAGAAATCCAAATCTCCATATAAGTTAACCCGGAATACTTTAAAGGTACTTTATCCAGATAAACTCTAGCGCCCAACTCCGCGCCCATTTCTCCTACTGCGCTGGATAATCCTCCGGCTCCGCAATCGGTAATCGCGCTATAGAGATTCAAATCACGCGCCTGTAAAATTGTATCTAAGACTTTTTTCTCCTGAATCGGATTACCAATCTGTACTGCACCGCTGGAGACAGTTTCGGATTCATCGGTCAATTCACCGCTGGAAAAAGTCGCTCCGTGTATGCCATCGCGACCGGTTGCGCCTCCGACGACCACCGCTAAATCGCCGGGATTAGTTTGTTTAAAAGATTTATCTTTAGGCATAATCCCTACGGTGCCGCAATAAACCAAGGGGTTACCAACAAAATTCTCATGAAATAATATCGCACCATTAACCGTAGGGATTCCCATTTTATTTCCGTAGTCGCGCACCCCGCTCACCACCCCTTTCATCATGCGTTTCGGATGCAACGCTCCCAGCGGAACTTTATTAAACGCTAAATCCGGCGGAGCAAAACAAAAAATATCGCTGTTTAAAATTGGTTTCGCTCCCAGGCCAGTACCCATCGCGTCACGGATTACCCCGCCGATACCAGTATTGGCTCCACCAAACGGCTCTAAAGCTGAAGGATGATTATGTGTCTCTACTTTAAAACAAATATTATTTTTCTGATCAAATTTAATCACTCCGGAATTATCCTTAAACACAGAGACACACCAGCGCTTATTCAGTTGGCGGGTCACCTTCATAATTGTAGATTTAAGTAAATTTTTAATCTCCATATTCCCCAGGCAAGGAGCAGCTCCGCTTTCTTTATAACTAATATTTCCACGGAAAGTTTTATGATAACAATGCTCAGACCAGGTTTGAGCGACAGTTTCCAGCTCACAATCCGTAGGATTACGCTTTTGCTGACGGAAATAATCCCGGATCTGGCGCATTTCATTTAAATTCAAGAAAAGCTGCCCCTTTTTACTTATCTCTAGAAGTTTAGTATCCGAAGACTTAAGCAAATCTACCGTAATCAAATTAAAATTGTATCTCGGTAAATGTTTGATATCACTAGCAGGTGTATGCGAATTTACTACATGCTGAATGAGCTTATTATAGAGGAGTTTATCTGAAATAGTTTTTAGCTGAGCCGGCGTGAGCTTACCGAAAATAATATATTTCTTAGCGGTCTTTACCGTTTCCGGCGCCGAAATTCCTAAATCTTGGATACCTTTTAAAACACTTGCTTGAACCGGATCCATTACCCCCGGATTATAGGCAACTTCTACAATATGTTGATTAACTTTAGATGAATTGATTGGATAATCAAATAAGATTTTATAATCCTGCGCCACCCGATCAGTTAAAAGCTCTTGGCAAATTCTTATAACCTGACCTTCCGCAAGATTACCCTCTAAGGTATAGACCTGAATAAACCTCACTTCTCTAACGCTGTTAATACCAAGATCAGCAATATCCTTACTCGCACCCTGGCCAACAGCATCAAAAATACCGGGCTTATCCACGACTTCGATTTTGTACTGCATAGCGATTAACGAGGCTTACTGAACCATCGGTATAAAAGGCAGGTTAAATTATAATCCGACCTTGGCATAGATTTTATTAACGTTTCGCAAATAAAAACCTAAATCAAATATCTTATCCAGTTCTTTGGCGCTTAAATGTTTAGCTGCTTCGGGTAAAGACAAAAGATTATCCTTAAAATTATCTGTACCTTTCCAGGTCTCCATTGCTGCCTTCTGCACTAAATCATAAGCCTTAGTTCTGGCTAAGCCTTTATTCATCAAAGCAATCAAAACTCTCTGTGAAAAAATCAACCCGCGCGTTTTAGCAAGGTTAGCCAACATATTATCCGGATAAACCTTCATGCCGGAAACCACTTCCATAAATTTATTCAGCATATAATCTAATGCTAAAGTAGAGTCAGGAAAAATTACACGTTCAACCGAAGAATGGCTGATATCGCGTTCATGCCAAAGCGCCACATTTTCTAAGGCCACTTGGGCATTTGCACGTAAGAGTCGAGCTAAACCACAGATCCGCTCACAAATTACCGGATTACGTTTATGCGGCATAGCACTTGATCCTTTTTGCCCCTTACCAAACGGCTCTTCAACCTCTAAAACCTCTGTCCTCTGCAAGTGCCTAATTTCAGTAGCAAACTTTTCTAAAGAAGCGCCAATTACTGCCAGAGTTACCATATATTGTGCATATACATCCCGCTGTATTACCTGCGTGGCGATATTCACCGGCTTAAGCCCAAGTTTTCTACAGACATAATCTTCCACAAACGGCTCGATATTGGAATATGTGCCCACGGCTCCGGAGAGCTTCCCTAAGCAAACTTCCTGCTTAGCTTGCTTAAGACGCGCTAAATTACGCCTGGTTTCATCAAACCAAAGCGCCAACTTCAAACCAAAAGTAGTTGGTTCAGCATGCACCCCATGTGTACGGCCGATACAAGCCATATCTTTATAAACTTTAGCTTTTTTTGCTAGAACTTTGAGTAATTTTTCTAAATCTTCAACTAATATGTCAGAAGCACTTTTTAACTGCACCCCTAGCGTGGTATCTAAGATATCCGAAGAAGTCAACCCCAGATGTAGATATTGGGCATCTCTGCCTATATATTGGGCAACATTAGAAACAAAAGACACAACATCATGTTGTGTCTTCTCTTCAATTTTCTGGATTTGGGAAAGATTAAATCTGGCTTTCTGTTTAATTCGTTTTACTGCTTGGGGCGGGATAATCTTTTTCGTCGCATAAGCCTCTAAGGCCAAAATCTCAATCGACAACATAGTCTGGAATTTAAACTCCTCCTGCCAAATACTCTTCATTTCAGGAAGACTGTAACGTGCAATCATGCAAGCTCCTTTTATTTAAATAGGAACATTAATTATATCAAAAAAATTAAATTTTAGCAAATAAAATAAGGCAAAATAACCTGTAGAAAAGTTAAGCGCAGACTGATTTAAAAAGTTTTAGCGGGAAAGCTCGTCCTTACTCAGGAATGTGATTTTCTTCAATTAACGTAGAAAGATTTTTTGGCATTTCCACATTCGTTCTTTTAACCCCTGAATCCTTTTCCAATTCCGTAATCCTGTTTTTCAACTGCTTTTCTGTCTGCGCTCTATCTTTTTCAAGACTGAGCAATTTATTTTTTAATCTTATTTCCGTATCTCTTTTTTCGTTCTTTAAAATAGTTAATTGTTTGTTACATTCCGTTACCAGGTCTTCATTAGTTTTAATTAAAGAAGTCACTTTTGATTCCGCCTCTGCCCTGGCCATATCTAAAAAATCAGGCTGCTCTCTATAGGCTGGTGCTTTTTTCCCTAAAGCAGCAATCTTAGCTTCAAGCTCTTTTAGCTTAATTTCTTTTTCGATTTTAAATTTCGCCTCATTCATTACCCGATTTTCCGCCCCAAGTTTAGCTTCCTCTGAGGCGCGAATGGAAGAATCAAGAGCCTTTATCTTAGATTGCAATTCTTTCTGCAAATTCGAATTTTTATCATTAAGAGCGCTAATCTTAGTATTCAGAAAATCTATCTGTTTTTCAAAACCCGCCCGCAAAGATAACTCTTCATTTTTTAAGGCCTTTATTCTGTCCTCTGCTTCTTTTTGTTTCTGATTTAAAAGATTAACCTCTGATCCAAGTTTAACTTCGGCTTCTTGCTTAGATTTGGTTAAAGCGGTCAATTGATCATTTAGCCGGCCATCTATCTTCTTTAAGTTATCTTCTGCTTGCAAGAGCTGCTCTTTTAGAGAAGATTTTTCTTTTTCCAGCAAACTGAGCTTAACTTCGGCTTCTTGCCTGGATTTGGTTAAAGCTGCCAATTGATCATTTAGAGAAGAAATTTCCTTTTCTTGGAAACCAAACTTAGATTCCTGACGAACAAGTTTAACTTCGGCTTCTTGATTAGATTTGGTTAAAGCGGTCAATTGATCATTTAGCCGGCCATCTATCTTCTTTAAGTTATCTTCTGCTTGCAAGAGCTGCTCTTTTAGAGAAGATTTTTCTTTTTCCAGCAAACTGAGCTTAACTTCGGCTTCTTCTTTATATCTGGTTAAAGATGCAAGCTGTTCAATAAATTCTGCTTTGCGATCTTTTAAGTTGTTTTCCGCTTGAGAAAGCAGCTCTTTTAAAGAAGATTTTTCTTTTTCTAAAAGACTAAGGCAGGCTTCGGTTTCTTGTTTGGATTTGGTTAAAGCTGCCAATTGATCATTTAGAGAAGAAATTTCCTTTTCTTGGAAACCAAACTTAGATTCCTGACGAACAAGCCTAGCTTCGGTTTCTTGTTTGGATTTGGTTAAAGCTGCCAATTGATCATTTAGCCTTTCCTCTATCTTCTTTAAGTTATCTTCTAGCTGCTCTTTTAGGGAAGATTTTTCTTTTTCCAGCAGGCTGAGCTTAACTTCGGCTTCTTGCTTAGATTTGGTTAAAGCGGTCAACTGATCATTTAATCCTGCTTCTTTCTCTTTTAAATTTTTCTCTGCCTGAAAAATCTCTCTTTTTAAAGATTCCTTTTCCTGTTCTAGAAGGCTGAGCCTGGATCCGGCTTCTTCTTTATATCTGGTTAAAGATGCAAGCTGATCAATAAATTCAGCTTTGCTATCTTTTAAATTGCTTTCCGTCTGAGAAAGCAGCTCTTTTAAAGAGGATTTTTCTTTTTCTAAGAAGGCAATTTGATTATTAAGTTCTAACTCTGTATATTTTAAATTATTCTCTGCTTGCAAGAGCTGCTCTTTTAAAGAAGATTTTTCTTTTTCCAGCAGGCTAAAACTAGCCTCAATTTCTTGCTTGGATTTAGTTGAAACAGCAAGTTTATCATTTAATTTTGCCTCTGCTTTGTTTAAATCATCTCCGGCTTGCAAGAGCTGCTCTTTTAAAGAGGATTTTTCTTTTTCTAAGAAGACAATTTGATTATTTAGTTTTAGCTTTGTATATTTTAAATCATTCTCTGTTTGTAAGAGCTGCTCTTTTAAAGAGGATTTTTCTTTTTCCAGCAGGCTGAGCTTAGCTTCGGTTTCTTGTTTGGATTTGGTTAAAGCGGTAAGTTTATCATTTAATTTTACCTCTGCTTTGTTTAAATCATCTCCGGCTTGTAAAAACTGATCTTTTAAGGAAGAGGCTTCTTTTTCTAGCAGACTAGGGCTGGTTTCGGTTTCGACAAGATTATCACTTGCATAAATAAGATTATTTCCCTGCGACGATTTTAGAACAACGACAAATAAATCATAACTTAACCACAGAGAACCAATTACCATAACTACAATCAACCTTTTATGGTAATTTTCTTTGAAAAACCTAACTAACATAAACCTTACTCCTTGTTTTTCAAATTAGCTTAACAGCTCCCTGCTTCTTTAGTATTGCCGGCAGCAACCGCTCTTAATATGCAGCTGAATTATTATAGTTATAATACCTTATTTTATCAAGAAAATTCTTTACTTTGGAGAAATAATTTAATTTTAGCCTTCTACTTTAAAAAACCAAACCCGGCACAGAAAAACAAAAACTATATTGTAATTTAAATTTTTTATCATATAATTAATCAATACAATAGGAGGAACAAAAATGTTAAGAATTTTACGCAACAAAAAAACCGCAAAAAAAATCTGGATCGGGCTAGCCATTATTATTATTCCGGCATTTGCTCTCTGGGGTTTTGGAGGAGCAGGCCGCGACCGGCAAGATACGGCTACTATCGGAAAGATTTTTGGCAAAAATATATCAAATTTAGAGTTTAAGAATTCCATAGTCGCCGTAAGAACTATGGCGCTTATGCGATTCGGTGATCAGCTCTCAGAGATAGAAAAATATTTAAATTTCGAAGGTCAAGCCCGAGAAAGATTAATCCTTCTCTATGAAGCAAAAAGACGTAAGCTCAACGTAAAGGATAAAGAAATAGTTGAAGAAATCCAGAGTGCACCATATTTTCAGGATAAAGGAGGCTTTAACAATAAAATTTATCAAGAAGCCCTGCGCTACGGTTTGCGCTTACAACCGCGTATCTTTGAAGAACAAACTCGCCAAAATTTAACCCTCACTAAACTTTATAAGCAAATTACCCAAAACGTAAAAATTAGTGATGACCAGATTCGTCAGGAATACCTAAAAGCCAATCAGGAACTAAGCATTTATTATATTGCCAGCTTATACTCCGACTTTACCGCAAAAATCAAGCCCACGGACAAAGAAATCGCTGCTTTCTTTGAAAAAAATAAGGCGATGTTTAAAGAGCCTCCGACCAAAGATAAACCCACACGCATTCCGGAGTTAGCCGAAATTAAAAACAAGGTTAAAGATGCTTTAATTAAAGAAGAGTCAAAGAAGATGGCCGAGAATAAAATAAAAGAGTGCGTGGAAAAACTTAAAAATAAAGAATTTAAGCAGGCCGCCAAAGCCAGCGGTTTAAAAACAAGCCTTACCGCATTCTTTAAATCAAACGGCCAGATCGAAAACCTAGGTGCTGCGGAAATTTTCTGGAATACCGCTAAAAAACTAAAAGATAAAGAGCTAAGTAGCATACTTTCTAACGAAAAAGGCTACTATATCATCAAGCTCGGTTCAATTAAACCTACCGACGAAACTAAATTCGCTAAGGAAAAACAGGAATTCGGCCAGAAATTATTACTCGAAAAACAAAACGAAGTTTTTGCTAAATTTACCGAAGAGTTAGTCAAAAAAGCCCAATAAAAATAAGACCCTGTTTCCTATCTAATCGGGAAACAGGGTCTTATTTTTATCTTTTTTTTAGCTTATTTTTATTGAATTAACCGGACAAGAATCCGCTACTTCCTGTAAATTACATGTTGCACAAACCTGCGACTTAACATGGGCAATCCCATCGCCCTGAACTTGAAAAACATCCGGACATGACTGCTCGCATAAACCACAACCTACACATGTAGAAGCATCAACAGTAACTTTAGACATCTTCTTCCTCCATTTGATTAAACCCTAAATACTAAACTCGAAATACTAAACAAATCCTAAATCCGAAACTTAAAACTAATCTTAAATTTCTAATTTATAGTTTCGAGTTTGTTTAGAGCTTAGGATTTCGGATTTAGAGTTTTAAAATTTATCTTTCTAAAAGGTTTTCAAACATCTCTTCGTGACTTACTTCTTCGCTCAAGATATGCGTAACTAACTGATAAGTAACATTATCTTTACCAAATGTCTTCTTAGCAATCTTATTGTAAACCTCGATTGCCCCAGCCTCAGCCTCAGCTACGATACGGATAATCCGATTAATATCCGCGGTGTTTTTCGGTGGCATTAAAAATGGAGCATTCGCGCCTTTTTCTAAATCCATAGGATTAGCCACCGGAACATCCCCGAGCTTGGTGATTAAATCCGCTAATTCACCGGCATGCTCTAATTCATCTTTGGCTAACTTTTCCAGCATCTCCTTGATATCTTCATAAGCCCGTCCGGAAACAGTTTGAGCCATATACCAATAAAGATAAAATGCTAACCATTCATCACAATATGCTTTATTTAAATCCTTAACCAGATCTTTTAAGCTTAAATCTACGATCGCCCTTGCTTGTTTTCCCATATTTTATCCTCTCTTTGATGCCTACCGCCTGCCTGACAGTAGCCAGGGTAAGCAGGCTTAACCTTAAGCCTCTACTTTAAGATTATACTTCTTTATATTATTATCCGCAATCTCCTGGATTTTTTTGATCTCTTCAGGATTATTGAGGAGATGTTTAAATCTACCCTGGCTCTTTAAATATTCTTCGACCGGTTTAGGAGTAAACTGCCTACGATTAACTAAAACGCTATTTTCATATTCGAATAAAGGATAAAGACCAGTTTCTACCGCTAATTTCGCTACCGGCAACATTTGGTTTGTTTCGTGGCGCCAGCCTAAAGGACAAGGCACATGCACCTGAATATATTTGGGCCCTTTTATCGAGATAGCCTTTTTTACTTTACGCGTTAAATCCTGCGGAAAACCCGCAGAAGCCGTGGCGACATAAGGAATCCCGTGCGCCAGACAAATCTCCGGCATAGGTTTTTTCGGCCGAATGTTCCCTGAAGACCGCGCACCCGATGGGCTAGTGGTAGTATTGGTATCAAACGGAGTAAGCCCGCTACGCTGCACTCCGGTATTCATATAAGCCTCATTATCATAACAAACATACAAAATATCATGGCCGCGTTCAAGCATGCCGCTTAATGCCTGTAGACCGATATCCGCGGTTGAACCGTCTCCACCCTGAGCAATCACATTAATCGTATCTTTTTTACCTAAATATATCAGCGCTGCCTCAATACCCGAAGCCACCGCCGCGCCATTTTCAAACAAAGAATGAATCCAGGGTACCCCCCAGGCAGTTTCCGGATATTTAGTAGAAAAAACCTCCAGACAACCGGTATTATTAGCAACAATCGTATTTGCCCCCGCTGCTTCAATCACTAAACGCGCAGCAATCGCCTGGCCACAGCCAGCGCAAGCAGTATGTCCGGATTTAAATAAAGGGCTATTTTCCATACTCTTCCTTAAGTAACTCTGGCTTTAAATCTATAAAATCAGAGTTAACTTCCTTGGCCGTTAATCTTCTAAATACTTCATGTATAGATTCTAAAGTGATGTCTCTTCCGCCTAAACCACCGACAAAACTGCTGATTACTTTAGGGCCTTTATTTTTGCCATAAAATGCCGCCTTCATCTCCACGGCAAGCGGGGCATAAGCTCCTAAAGAAACTGCTTTATCTAAAACCGCTACCCTCGGCACATCTTTTAACGCTTCATAAACTCTTGTATAGGGAAATGGGCGATAGGTAATAATGCGCAAGAGCCCAACCTTTTTTCCTTTAGCGCGCTGCTCATCCACCACTTCCTTGATCGTGCCGCAAACTGAACCCATAGCGACAATCACTTTATCGGCATCTTTAGTCTGGTACTCTTGGACCAATAAATCTTTATAATCCCGGCCAAAAACCGTATTAAATTCACTACTGATTTCAGATAAATAACCTAAAGAAGCTTTCATCGTTTCCTGAATGGCAAATCGTGTTTCCATATAATAATCCGGATCAGCTAAAAGCCCCATAGAAATAGGCTCCGCCGGGTCTAATTTATACAAAGGATTATAATTGGGTAGAAATTTATTTACTTTATCCTGCTCCGGAAGATCCACTGTTTCCATGCCGTGGGTAAGTATAAAACCATCCATACAAACCATTACCGGCAACATCACCCGCCTATCTTCAGCTAAACGATAACCAATCAAATGAAAATCTACTGCCTCCTGGTTATCTTCAGCGTAAATCTGTATCCATCCGGCATCCCGCAAAGATACAGAATCCTGCTGGTCATTCCAGATATTTATCGGAGCGCTTATTGCGCGATTAGCGCAGGTCATTACTACCGGCAGGCGCATTCCGGCGATATTAAAAACTACCTCCTGCATATAAAATAAACCCTGGGAGCTGGTGGCAGTATAAACCCGTACACCGGTAGCCGAAGCACCTAAAACTACCGAAGCAGCAGAATGCTCACTTTCGACATTAACAAACTGCGCCTTAAGTTCGCCATTAGCTACCAGCTGAGCCAAATCTTCAACAATATGTGTCTGAGGTGTTATCGGATAAGCAGAGATTACCCCTGGTTGACAAGCCTTGATAATTTGCGCTACCGCATGAGACCCCTCTACGAACTCTTTCACCCAGATCTTCCTTTCAAATTAAATCACCCATCCCTGGAAGGGTTGGGTTTATTTATCTTCACCCTTAGGTTCTTCGGCAACCATAGCAATATCTTTTTTAGGACAAATATCTGCGCATACTCCGCAACCCTTGCAGAAATTGTAATCCGCCCAAAAAGCGTTTTTTTCTTTTCCATGCACGCAGCCTTCCGGACAAATCATCAAACACATCCGACAAGCGATACAATCCTTATGTAAATAATGCGGCCTGACTTGAGTTCTCCAACTGCCGGTTTTATCACCCTTACTCTCTGATGGTTTTACGGTTAACGGTCCAAACATTTTAGCCCTGTCTGCCGGCAGGCAGACCTTTAATTTTGTTAATAATAAATTCAAAACCTTCTTTAACTGCCTGAATATTACCTTCCTGAGCCTTACCACTAAAACGATTTTTAACTACCGCGATAAGATTATCTAATTTTAATTCTCCGGTAGCCGCGGCAAAAGCACCAATCAGAGCAGTATTGCCTAATGGGCGGCCGATATTCTTTAAAGCAATTTCATTGGCCGGGACCAGAAAAGCCTTCTGCCTGGCCTTTAACTTCGGTAGTTCCATATCATCTTTACCATTAATAATCGCTATACCATCTTCTTTTAGCCCGGAAAAACAGTTAAACCCACGCAAAAGCGTAGGATCAACGATAATGACGTAATTAGGCTCATAAATCTGGCTGCGTAAACGCACCGGATCACTGTCTACCCGCACGAAAGCATTCATCGGTGCACCCATCCTGGCTGCCCCAAAGTTGGGAAAAGCATAAGGGAATTTACCCTCATTAAAATAGCTAAACCCTAATAAAGTCGCGGTAGTGATTGCGCCCTGTCCTGCGCGGGCATGGATTCTAATTTCTTTCATAATATTCCTAAATAAACACTTTCCTTCCAAAGCTACAAAAATCGCAGAAACCGATTGTTTGATTATATAACTTAAGCCGGTTTTGTCAAATGATTTATTTTTAGAGGTTTTTGCGGATAAACAGGCTAGTTTGGTTAAGCAGGCTCAAGATCCCTTCTGCCTTCTGTGTATCCAGGGTCCCTAAACCGCAGGCCGGACTAATCAAGAGCCTTTCCAATAGAAGTTGACGGTCAATTCCCTTCTTTACCAGTATATCCAACCCAAATTTTATCTTTTGCGCTAGCAACTCAGGAGTCTGATCAGTATTAAATTCTTGGGTAGGAACTATCCCCCAACAGATAATCCCTCCTCTTTTAAGGAAACGATTAAGGTTATCCGCGTAAAGCACAAACCTCTCCTGAAAATTAAAAGCATCAAAGTTAATAATATCTATACCCGTAGTATCGGTGAGCATTGACCAGTCTGTATTACCGCAACAGTGTATACCAATTAAGCTGCCTTGGCTTTTTAGGGTATCCGCAAGCTCAGAGTAAACATCAATTACATCATTACGATTAACTGTCGTATAAGCAGAACCTACGCCGGTCAAAAACGGTTCATCAAAGAAGATGATCATTTTTTTGCCGAATTTCTTAAAATACTCCAGCTGCCAGAGCGCCTTCATAGCTAAACCTTTAACCATCGCCTGCATCAACACTTCATCATGTAAAATAATTTTGCCTTGCGCATCCGTGATTCCGGAACAAAAAGTAAAAGGACCGGTAACCTGGCACTTGATAAACTCTACGCCGGATAGATCCAGTTGATTAAGGCGCACATAAAAAGCAGACAAACCTCGGGCAAAATCCGGGCTGATTTTAAAATATTCCAGATCCTGAGCAATAAATCTATCATAAAATAATTCCAGCTCTTTTTCTTTATCCTGGGCAACAAAAATTAAATTACCGTCCTTGAACTTTAACCCGGGTAAATTTTCACTAAACTGCGCCAGCATCCCCTCGCGCGCATTGCATTTAGGCAACTGCGGCCAAAAAGGCGCCGCGGGAACGAAACGTAAGATTAAATCTAGCGCGATTTGGGCATCGGTTAAAGGAAGGCTGCCAATACCGGTTGCCAGTCCTTGTAAATTAATCATAATTTTTCCCGCCGTAATATACCACTGGGATGTATCTGGACTATTTCTTCCACTTTAACTTTTAAAATTACAAACTGCCCAGAACCAGCCACCTCATAAGCTTTGTGCGCCTGTCCTTTGATCACGCCATCAATAATCCTGGTTGTCGATAGGTCAATCTCTTTACGCGCTAATTCATTAAGCGCAGCGGAATACTCTGGCCCGCGATCAACAATCTGAACCTTACCGTTTATCTGATAGCCCATCAAAGTGTTATTATCAAACATGGAAAGCGAAGCCTGCGGGTTAACCTTAAGATTGCGAAAAGTATTTCCAATAATATAATCTACCAAATAAATATAACCACTCTCTACCTTTAATATAAATTTAGGAGCGGCATTCGGCCTGGACTGCAAATCGCTCGTGGCTACACCGATAAATGTCTTGGACTCAATAAGAGTTTTAATATTTTTATTAATCATCTCTTTAGTTTAAATCCTTCGATTACACTATCTGCTAAAACATTAGAAAAAGCAGTTTTAAAATCATAAACTGAAGCGAAATCCGCTAAACAATCTTCTTCTGTTTTAGATAAAAGTTTCTTTTCGATCAGGCTAAAAACAATATTGCCAAAATCATCTGTCTGGTTTATTCCCCAATAAGATAAAACCCTGTCAGCCAAAGCCCCGTACTGATTAATAGCATAATCCCGCAAACCACAAGCCAGCTGGACACCGCTAACATGCGCAGTTTTTTTTAGTTTTTTCTGTGTAAAATCTAACCCCCCTAACACAAATTCATACGCATCCGGTTTATACCGTTTATCCTGCAGGCGGATCTGGTCAACTAAATCGTAAAATTCACTCATTATCTCACCCTCTACTTCAATAACAAACTCTTATAATTATCCGGTAAGCTGTGCGCCTGTGAAATCACCGCCCCGGTTTTATCCAGAAAAATATAAGTAGGCACGCCCAGCAAATCAAATTTATCAGCCAATAATCCCGCTTTATCTAAAAGTATCCTAAAGTTAAGTTGATAGTTCTTAAAGAATTCCTGCACTTTATAATCTGGCTCATTCACATTAACGCCAAAAACAATAATCCCCTCTTGGTCAATCTGAGCGTATTGCTGATTCAGGTTTTTTAATTCCTCGCGGCAATAAGGACACCAAGTAGTCCAGAAGAAAAGAATTATTGGTTTACCTTTATAGCTAGAGAGTTGCACTGCGCGGCCGCCTAAATCATTTAAAATAATATCATCAGCCAAAGCTCCTTCACTAAAACCTAAAACTAGCCAGATTAATACCATTAATAACAGCGCTCTAAATTTTCTAAAAATATGCATTAAAATCTCCTTAAGGCTGCAATAATAAAATATAAACCGGTTAAAACAATAATTGCCGCGCAAATTTTCTTAATGGCAACCATCCACTTACCGGGTTTAGGCAGCCCGGTAAAACTAACCCCAAAAGTACCGATTAAAATAAAAATTAAACCCATCCCATAAGAAAAACTGAGTAATAAAAATCCGCCGTAGAATATATTTTTCGTGGTCGATAAATACGCCAAAATTGCGCCCAGGATTGGCGTAAGGCAGGGTGAAATCATTAACCCTGAAACCAGCCCTAACAATAAAGCCAAAAAATAGCTTCTTTTTCTATGCACCGGAGCCTTAAGGTCAAGAGTAAAATGAAAATGGAATAAATCAAACATGGAAATCCCAAAAACTAATATGAGAACTCCGGATACAAGATTGACTATCGGATTTACGCTAAATTCCCCAAACATTCTACCGGTTAATACTGCCAGAATTCCCAAAGAAGAATAAGTAACGGCGATACCTGTAACATAGAATAAGCTTAATAAAAACCCTTTAATTTTAGAATTTTGCGCATTACCGATTATGTATCCGGTGCTAATCGGAATAAGCGGATACACGCAGGGAGTAAAGCTGGCGAGTAATCCTCCAAAAAAAGCAAAAACAAAATCAAACGGGCTACCGGAGAGCAGCATCAATCCACCTTAAATATGGCTTATCACCGACAATTACTTGCAGGCCAATGATCTCAGGAACTTTATAGCTATGTATAGATTTAATTAACTTGGTAACCTGTATAAATTTTGCTTTTGTTGACTTAATCATAAGCAAAAACTCTTTATTCTTCTGAACTTTATTCTCCCAGAAAAATATAGAATCAACTTTATCTACAATATTAACGCACGCAGCTAATTTAGCCTTAATCAAGCTGACGGAAATCTTTTGCGCTTCTTTTTTACTGCTCGCCGTAACTAAAACAACAATATACATAATTTTATTTATTCTCCTATTTTTTAATCATACCATGGATAATTACAGCATTCAACAGAACAAAATAATCGTCTGGCCATTCTCTAGCTTTCGTGTACCTTAACCGACCTAATCCTACCCAATTGTGAGCAAAGGTCAAAAACCAAAGTAGGGTCATCGGTAGCCATACTTATCTCATAGTTACAACTTTCCCCGTGCTTTTGGGAATCACCAACTACCAAATCACTACCAAACTCCGCCAACGCGCTCTTAATAATTTTTGATGAGCTGCCTTTGGCATGTAAAATAAACTCTAAGGTATATTTTGTAATCATTTAAGCATCATCACAGAAATTAATCTCCCCGCGGCTTGGGCCTCTTTGCGAAACGAAAAAAAATCATCATCGGAAAAGGTACAAAACGCAGGATCAAAAATATTTTCTTCTCTTACTCCGCAATCAACTAACTGTCTTTGATTGATCAGCGCGATATCCATAAAAACTCCTCCATCCCTCTTAAATAGACCAAAAGCAAAATTGCTTTTAAAATCCTCCTCTACCTGGAAACAACAGGAACGAATTGACGGTCCAAAACCAACAAGTAAATCTTTTGCCTGGCTGCCAAATTTTTCCCGCATCCGACTAATCCCTGCTTGTGAAATATTTATTTCAGTACTCCTCCAACCTGCATGTAAAATAGCAATTGCCGGCCGCTCAGGATCATAAATAAAAATCGACAAGCAATCAGCAGTTAATATCGCTAGCGGAACACCTAGTTGATCAGTGATAAAACCATCCGTGTCCATAATCGAACTAGCGTAATCTAAAGCGCCGCTGCCTTTATTTTCCTGCCTCATATATTCGACATTTTTACCATGCACCTGCTGAGCACAAATCAGGCTGCGATAATCAATTCCTATGCAGCCAAGGAATTTTTTACGATTCGCCAAAGAACTTTTAGTATCTCCGTAAGATAAAGACATGTTGCCATCCTGTTTTCTGCTAAAAGATGCAGTAAGCGAATTTAGCCCGAATTTTTGGAATAGATTATAAGGCGGCATCTATCTCTACCATTTTATTACGCGATTTTATCCCACTTTTTATCTTAATCTGATATTTCTTGATTTTAAAATGCTCGCTTAGCAACTCGATCAGCTGACTATTTGCCAGACCGTCAGAAGCCGGCTTAGTCAGATAGACTTTTAAAACATTGTCAATTTGCTCAATATGATTGCGGCTGGCACGAGGGTTGACGCGAACATTAAAAATCATAAGTAAATTTTGCTTAAGGCTCTATAGATTTAGTGTCCTGAATATTTATCAGGCGCTCAGAGACCTTGTCAAAACGCTTCTGCGCGTCCTCATACTTGGTCTTGGCGTTAACCAGATGGCTACCTAAGGTATTAAAATCTTCTTTAAACTTATCTGTTTCAATGGAAAGCGCGCTTAAGCTTTTTAGGATCAACTTGGCGTTCTCCTCCACTTTAAGGCCGCGTAAACCTAAACAAATCACCTGCAAATAGGCATAAAAAGTATTCGGTGAAACCGGAATAACCTTCTTAGACATACTATAAGAAAAGATATCCTCTTTTATAATTACTTCGTAATAAACATTTTCCGCCGGAATATACATTAGGGCGAAATCATAGGTATTTTCCGCGGGCAAAATATATTTTGCAGCAATTTCGTTAATACGATTTTTTATATCCTGGATAAACTTTTTACGAAAAGAATCCTTTGTCGGTTCATCGGCAGCCTCAATCATCTTCTGAAAATTCTCTAAACTAAATTTAGCATCAACCGGGACTAAGCGCTCCCCAAGCCGGATAACCGCATCTACGGTATCGCCATTTTTAAAATGATATTGAGCCTGGTAATGTTCTTTAGGCAAAACCTGAGAAAGTAAGTTTTCTAATAAAGTCTCTCCCATTGCCCCCCGAAACTTCGGGGCGCGCAGGAGCTCCTGAAGGCTAGAGATATCACGACTTATCGCAATAATCTGTTTATTGGTCTCCTCTAGCTTTCCCAACTGCTCTTTTACGTTTCCAAAAACAGCAGTAGCGCTACCTAAATTCTGGCCGATAATTTTATTGGCTTCCTGAATAGACTGATTCATCTGATTCAGTCGCTCATTAACCTGAGAGGAAATTTTTAGCACGACCGCCACAATAAAACCGGCTAAAATCAAAAATAAAGCTACTACGAGGATAATCATAGTGTTATTATACCACTAAAAATAATCTAAATTAAAGTAAATAATCTTTTTTTATTCTTTTTAGGGATCGAAAGATGTTCTTTTTTATATCCGGACAAATTTTTTCCAGATCCTGGATAATGCGGCCCATCCGGTTCCGGTTAGAAACAATGGAATGCGGACAAACACAGGTTTGATGGGCTAATTTTGTTTCTTTCGCAAAACGCCTAATCAAGCGCTCCGGAACATAAGCCAGAGGCCGAATCAGCGTAATTTTACCTTTAAATAACTCCTGTTTGGGCGCCATGGTTGATATTTCTCCCCGAAAAAACAAATTTAGCAGCATAGTTTCGGTAATATCATCCAGATGATGCCCTAAAGCAATCTTAGTACACTTAAGTTTATTAGCAATTAAAAATAACTCCTTTCTTCTATTCCAAGAACACCAAAAACAATTAATTTTACTCTTGGGGGTTTTCTTTAGAATATCAGTTTGAATTATCCTGTGCTCAACATTAAGTTTTTTAAAGTGTTTTCTCAATTTCTCCGAGATAGTTTTAGGATAACCCAGGTCAATGTGTACGGCAACAAGATTATACTTAATCGGCACAAATGCCTGACGGTCAATTAATAGCTGCAATAAAGTCAGGCTGTCTTTACCGCCTGAAACGGCAACCGCAATCTTATCATTAGGCGCAAGCATCTTATAATCCATAATCGCCTTGCCCATACCCTTAGAGATACAATATTCTGTTCCCTTTAACATCCCCATTAAGTTCCATCCTCACAAAATCAGTAGATCAGAGATCAGTAGACAGTGTATATATCACTTTGTGGCTCAACTAGTTACAAAACAAATACAAAAAATGTATTTGTTTTGTAACTTAACTAACCCCAATGGTTTACATACACTGTCTACTATTCCTATTTATATTCTACCTGAATCGACAACCATCTTTCGAATTTGCTGATTTAGCGAATGAACAAGTAATTCCTCAAGACTAAGCGGAAGCCGCAGCGACCAATTTTTTGGGCTAATTGTACCCGGGACATTTATCCGATACTGATAGGGATCGCCTTTAAAAATATCCGCCATGCTCAAATAATCTCTTATGGAATTAATACAGAATATTGCCTGAGAGCTTAAGATAAATTTGATCATCCTGGTCAATAATTCTGCATTTGCCTCTTCAGTTATCGCTCCACCGCAATTTAAAATTTTCCAAAGTTTTTCTTTTTCTCTAAAAGTGTTTTCATAAAGCTCAATAAAATCGCCCACCTCTTCTGTCCTTTTACCCAGTTCCCAAAGCAGCTTATCAATACTATCAATCTCATTCCTCCAACGCAGGCGACCATGAAACGAAAGGCTGGGCTCAAAAAGTTTTAAACTCACCTTGGCAAAATCTATTTTGCGTTCATTGCACTTCCTCATAAATAAACCCTGATCAACAGTACCGGCCTCATACTGCCACCAGGCCTTCCAATTAGTCGTATCATGAGTTGAAAGCATCGCCACAGCAAGCGTTCGATACTCCTGTGGCGCAAGAAAATCATGGCGACTGTTCCAATCTTTTACCCAGCGCTGTACATCATTTCCGCAAATACCGAATTCCAATAAAGCATCAATACAGCATTTAGGAATTACACCTAAATCTTCCGCGCAAAGAAGCATCTTGGTATTTTCGACCAAAACGCTTAAAATCTTACGGCCATGTTCATTCCAAAGCTGCTCATCAAGCGGATCAAAAACTCCGTTTAACCCCTGATTCTGTTCTAAATCATTATAGGGTATGCTCCAGATGCGAAAAAGCCCGACCACATGGTCAATCCTTAAAATATTATAAAACTCCTGTGCGTATTTTAATTTCTCTTTTATGTAGCGATAATTATCCCTGGCAATCGCCTCCCAATTATAAGTAGGCATTCCCCAGCGCTGCCCTAAAGCCGCATACATATCCGGAGGAGCCCCGGCAGCAAAATCAAGTTTAAAAAATTCCGTATGCACCCAAACATCCGCGCTATCCCGGGAAACCAACACCGGCAGATCGCCTTTTAGAAAAATATTATTTTTTGCCCCATAATCAGCAGCAGACTTAAACTGCTTAAAAATAATCCACTGCAACCACATTTGAAAAGTTATTTTCTCAATATTATCCCGCTGGAATTCTCCTAAAGCGCAAGACTCTCGATTCCTAAACTTTTCTTCCCACTCATACCAGGGTTTACCCTGATAATGTTCTTTTAGCGTTTTAAAAAGCGCAAAATCAAATAACCAATATGAATTCTTACGCTGGAACTCTTCAAAATCTAGCTCCTCACTTAAATCTTCAGCTAAATAAACATCAAAAAGCAACTGCAACTTAGCATTCTTTAGCGAATAATCAACATGCGAATTGGCATCAGTTTTAGGCTCAAATTTTATTTCTCTTAAAACAGGAAAATCTCCTAAACAAATATATGCTGGCTCAAGGGCAAAAGAACTTATTGCATCATAGGGGCAATACAACGGGCCGACTTCATTCATCGGTAAAAGTTGAATTATAGAGTTGCCGGTTAACTTTGCCCAATCGATAACGAGTTTCAAATCACCGAAATCACCAATACCAAAACTGTCTTTAGAATACACGGTAAATAACGGAAGTAAAACCCCGGCGCGTTTTTTAAAACCGATTGCGCTCCAATTTTCTTTAGATATATTGTTAGCTGGAAATTCTGCGCTGGAATCTAGCGACATTTTCTCTAATTACCTGACGGGTAGGATTAACTGAATTATTTTATCATACCAAAATAATGACACCAGTGCCGCTAAAGATAAAAATGGTCCGTATGGGATAGTATGATCTTTCTTGGTAACCAGGTTAATAATGCCGATCGCCATCCCTAAAAAAGGCGCTAGAAAAAATGTAAGTAATGCTTTTTGCGGGCCCATAAACGCACCGATCATCGCCATTAGCTTTACATCCCCTCCCCCCATAGATTCAGTTTCACCATTAACCGCTGGACGCCTAAGCAGCTTAAAATAAACAAGATCAAAAAGTACACCGGTAAGATAAATAATTCCGCCGCCAATAATTATACCAATAAAAGAAAGTTTCATCGGTAAAAAGCTGAATCTTAAAGGGCTCAATGTGAATCCGGTTATGGAAACCATGATAAAACCGATAATCATCCCTCCGACTGATACCTCATCAGGAATAATACGATGCGGAATATCTATGAAGGTCGCAATGATTAAACCCCAGAACATAACCATATACAGAAAAAATTCGTATTTTAATCCAAAGTGAGCAAAAAGCGCAACCATTAAGAACGCAGTTAATAACTCCACCAAAGGATAACGCAAAGATATCTTTTCTTTACAATTTCGGCACCTCCCTTTTAACAAAACATAGCTTATAAAAGGGATATTATCATAACCGGGTATCCTTTTCTGGCATTTTGGGCAATGCGAGCGAGGCCAAACAACAGACTCATTTTTAGGCATACGATGAATACAAACATTCAAGAAACTACCCACGATAGAACCAAAAACAAAAACAATTATTTTGGCAATCATATCTTCTGCGCTCCTTTAAATGAACGCTTAACTTACGAATACGCCAGTATGGGTAAGTAAAGCGCGCCAGCCTGCCGGTAAGCAGTAATTTATCCCGCCGAATAATTTCCAGACGGGATCGCTACCTTCCTTTTAACAGTGCCTCTTTCATAATTTTTACCGGAGGATTTTTACCGGTAAAATATTTAAATGCAAAAACTCCCTGATATAAAAGCATGCCTAAACCATTGGAACAATTTAATCCGTATTTTCTAGCTAAACTAATTAATTTCGTTTCCGCAGGATTGTAAATAAGATCATAAACAAAAAGCCTTTTATGCAACCAACTCTCATTAATTAAACAAGGGTCGCCAAAATGCATCCCAACCGGAGTTGCATTTATCAATAAATCCTTTTGGCTAATCTTTAAATCTTCAACCCGCGTAGCCACATCAAATCTTGTTTGCGCAAAATGAGAGCTTAACCTCTTAAAAAGGCTCAAGGACTTAAACTTATCAATATCATAAATGCATAACTCTAGAACCTTCATTTTTGCTAAAGCAAAACAAACTGCTTTAGCTGCCCCGCCAGCTCCAATGATTGCTACCCGACAAGGCTTAACTTTTAATTCTTTAAGGTGGCCGGCAAAACCCAAGTAATCCGTATTAAAACCTTTTAACTTACCATTCCTAGACACTACCACGGTATTCACCGCGCCAATTTCCTTAGCTCCTGCTGAAAGGCTACTTAAATAGGGGATAATCTTTTCTTTATAAGGTATGGTTACGTTAAAAGCGCAAATATTATTCTTTTTTATATTTAGAACAAACTCTGCTAGATTTTCAAAACTAACTTCAAATAATTTATATCGAGCTTTAATTTTTAAGCTACGTAAAGCAGCATTGTACATGCGGGGTGAAAGACTATGCTTAATCGGATAGCCCAAAAGACCAAAGATGAAGTTCTTTACTTGTGGTTTCATTTCTTTAAAATAACCCGAAATAATGACTCCCAGTGAGTATTTTGATAACGCGAAAAAATATCCGGATAGAGAGTAATTAACTCTTGAATTATCTCATCAGTAGTAAGCTGCCTATTTTTTTTAGGCAGTCCTTCACCAATATACTCCCGAGGAAATTCTCCGTAAAAAATTTTCCAAAACCTCATCCATTCGCCCTTACTAAAACTTTTAAAAGGTTCAGAAAAATAAAGTTTAAGTTCTGTTTCTTTAACCAAGGTACTTAGCGACCGAGAGCGAAATCCAGGCGCAGATGCATCTGGAATAAAATTACCGACTACAACTTGGGTTTTATGAAGATTAAACTGCAGGAATGATTTTATTGATTTCTGATAAATATATACGAAAGCTAGGAGCATAAAACCCGTAAGCAACATTAATCTTACGATTAATTTATTACGCTGCATATTTATTTACTGCGTTTAAATAAGCAAAAATGGAAGCCTCAATAATATCCGTGCTTGAACCACTCCCGCTAATAATCGCATCTTTTATCCTTAGCCTCAGACTTACCTGACCCAAAGCATCCTTGCCCGAGGTAACCGCCTCCAGACGAAAATCTTCCAATTTTGCTTTATAACCGGTAATTTTATCGATGGCCTTAAAACAAGCGTCTACCGGGCCGTCACCGGAAGAAACTTCAGATATATTCTTATTGCCTTTAACCAAAATAACCCGCGCCAGAGGTTTAATCTTAGTTCCGGAATTAACTTCAAAACTATCCAGCTTCCAAACAGGCTTAACAACGCAGATTTCATCCTCAACAATTGCTCTTAAATCATCATCAAAAATATCCTTCTTTTTATCCGCCACTTCTTTAAAACGCCCGAAAGCTTTATTTAACTGCTCATCATTAAGATGCAACCCGAGAGTTTTTAACCTATCCCGGAAAGCATGTCTGCCGGAATGCTTGCCCAGAATCAACTGACTATCGGCAATACCCACATCATGAGGATCCATAATTTCATAAGTAATCCGCTTCTTTAAAATTGCATCCTGATGAATCCCGGACTCATGAGCAAAAGCATTTTTACCGACAATTGCCTTATTCGGAGGGACTACAAAATTAGTTAATTTACTTACCAAACGCGACGTCCGGTATATTTCTTTGGTGTTGATATTCGTATAGAAATCACCAAAAACATCTTTGCGCGTTCTCATCGCCATAACTACTTCTTCCAGCGAAGCATTTCCAGCACGTTCACCGATTCCGTTAATCGTACAATGTACCTGACGCGCCCCGGCTAAAACCGCCGATAAAGAATTAGCGGTGGCCAGGCCTAAATCATTGTGGCAATGAGTAGCTATAATCGCTTTATTAATATTAGGAACATTATTAATAATCTCGGTAATCAGGGAAAAAATCTCCTGCGGATAACTATATCCGACGGTGTCAGGAATATTGATGGTACGGGCCCCTTCATTAATAGCCATTTCCACCATGCGAAACAAAAAGTCCTTCTCGGTGCGAGTGGCATCTTCCGGAGAAAACTCAATATCAGAGCAGAATTTTTTGGCCTGACGGATAGAATCTCTGGCAATATTAAGTATTTCATCCTCAGCCTTCTTAAATTTATATTTCAAATGTATCTTGGAGGTAGCCAGAAAAAGATGAACCCGCGGATGCCTAGCTTTTTTTACAGATTCCCCGGCACGCTCAATATCCTTATCAATACAGCGGGCCAAAGCACAAACCCCTCCTTTTTTGATCAACTTCGCAATAGCTACGACTGCAGCAAAGTCGTCCGGAGAGGCGATCGGAAAACCCGCCTCAATAATATCCACTCCCAAATGCTCAAGTTGAGTAGCTACTTCCATTTTCTGAAAGCTGGTCAATGCCGCACCCGGCGCCTGCTCCCCATCCCTTAAAGTTGTATCGAAGATTATTATCTTTCCCACTTTTTCACCTACTCTATGATTGTAAATTGCGCTTTCAAGCTAATCGCGGGTGGCTTGGGTGTTTTCGACGCGCGTCAGCGCTAGAAAATACCCAAGACAGGACCCGCGAAATCTAAACGGCAATTTACAATTTCCTTATTTTTTCATCCAAGGCATCATCTCTCTTAACTGTTTGCCCACCTTTTCAATTAAGTGTTCATCGCCAGCTTTGATTAAACTGTCAAAATTCTTGCGTCCGGTTTCATTCTCTTTAATCCATTCCCTGGCGAATTTTCCGGATTTAATTTCTTTAAGCATTTTTTGCATTTCCTTACGTGTTTTTTGCGTAATAATTCTCGGTCCACGAGTTAAATCTCCATAGCAAGCAGTATTAGAAACTCCTCTGCGCATCCCCGAAATGCCACGCTCCTGAATCAAATCCGTAATCAATTTTAATTCATGCAAAACTTCGAAATAAGCAATCTCCGGCTGATAACCAGCATCAATTAAAGTATCAAAACCAGCCTTAATCAATTCACTTACTCCACCGCAAAGCACGGCCTGTTCGCCAAAAAGATCGGTTTCTGTCTCCTCATCAAAAGTAGTTTCAATCACCCCAGCGGTAGTAGCTTTAAGCCCCTTGGCATAAGCTAAAGCTAAATCTTTAGCCTGGCCACTGGCATCCTGATAAACTGCAATTAATGAAGGCACGCCCTTGCCTTCTTCATACATTTTTCTCACCAAGGCGCCGGGGCCTTTAGGAGCCACCATAAATACATCCACATTTTTCGGAGGCTTGATCTGCTTAAAGCGAATATTGAAACCGTGAGAAAAACAAAGTGCTTTGCCTTTTTTTAAATTCGGTTTGATTGACTCCTGATAAACTTTAGCCTGCAGATGATCCTGAGTAAGAATTTGGATAATATCCGCAGATTTTGCCGCTTCCGCCGCACTCACCGGAGTAAATCCATCCTGCTTGGCCAGTTGAAAATTAGGAGTTCCTTCCATCTCTGAAACCACTACCCTTATTCCTGAATCACGCAAGCATAATGATTGGCCACGGCCTTGTATGCCATATCCGATGATCGCAACTGTCTTGTCTTTTAAAATATTTAAGTCTGCGTCCTGATCATAGTAAATCTTTGCCATCTCTCCTCCTGTTTTAGGGACACTTCTTGCTTTGAATCCAGAACCGTCCCTATTTAATTACTGATTGCCAGTTTTCCTGTTCTCACCAACTCTTTAATCCCAAATTTATTTAATTCTTCTAAAAGCTCATTGATCTGTTGTTGGTCACCCACAGCTTCAATAATTGCTATCTCCGCTTTATGATGAATAATCTTACCCACAAATTTTTTAAAAATTGCCTCAAGGCGCGCCTGATCTTTTGGCAGAAGATTAATTTTTGCCAAAATTAGCTCGCGATCAAGATGATCTTTTTTGGTAAAATCTGTAACCGTAATAACATCGATTAATTTATTTAACTGCTTGTGAATCTGTTCTAAGACTTTTTCGTCTTTAGCTTCCACGACAATGGTCATATAGGAGATCTGGGGGTCCAAGGTTTCAGAAACTGCTAAAGAGGCAATATTATAACCCCGTGCGCTAAATAGCCCGGAAATCCGCGCTAAAACTCCGAACTTATTCTCCACTAATACTGATATCGTATGTCGCATTATGCCAACCCTTCAATCATCTTGTTAATCGCAGAACCCGCCGGGACCATCGGATAAACATTCTCTTCCGGTTCGATACGAAAATCTATAAAAACTGTATTCTGAGTCTGGATGGCTTTTTGCAGCGCAGCGCGCACTTCAGATTTCTTAGTTACCCGCATCCCCACTGCCCCATAACTTTGAGCCAACAAAACATAATCCGGGCTGGTAATTGGCGTATAAGAATAGCGTTTCTTATAAAATAACTCCTGCCACTGTCTAACCATACCTAAGAAACCATTATTAAATATCAACACCTTCACGTTGATTTTATTGGCCACACAAGTACCCAGCTCCTGAATATTCATCTGAATTGAACCATCTCCGGCGATATTAAAAACTTCTTTTTCAGGAAATCCCAGTTTTGCTCCCATGGCCGCCGGAAACCCAAAACCCATAGTGCCTAACCCTCCGCTAGAAATAAATGTACGCGGGGTCAAATATTGATACCATTGGCATGCCCACATCTGACTCTGGCCTACCTCAGTACAAATTATCGCTTGGCCTTTAGTTAATTTCCAAAGCTCCTGGAGAATAAATTGCGGCTTAAGCATCAGGCTATCATCTTTATAAGTTAAAGGGTGCTTCTTTCTCCAACCCTCTGTCGTCTTAAGCCACTGCGCAGTATCCGGAAGTTTATTAATTTCAGAAATAAGTTGTTTAAGAATATTTTTAGCATCTCCCACGATCGGAACATCTACCCGGATATTCTTGCTAATTGAAGAAGGATCAATATCAATATGAATAATTTTTGCCCCCGGAGCAAAATCATCCAGCCTTCCGGTTACCCGGTCATCAAAACGCGCACCCACGGCAATAATAGATCTGATTCCATAACCGCATGATTAGCATAAGCCGTGCCATGCATTCCCAGCATACCTAAAAATAACTTATCTGTACCGGGAAAACCACCCAACCCCATAAAAGTAGTAGTTACCGGAGCCTGAATTTTTTGTGCTAATTCTTTTAATTCTAAATCTGCTCCGGAAATAATTACTCCGCCGCCGGCATAGATAATCGGCTTCTTAGCTTGTGAAATTAATTTTGCCGCTTTCTTAATCTGTCCCGGATGACCGGAATAAGTCGGCTGATAACTACGCATGTTTATCTTTTCCGGCCAAATAAATTCTGTCTCCGCGCGCTGAACATCCACGGGGATATCAATAAGCACTGGCCCAGGCCGACCGCTGGAGGCGATATAAAAAGCCTCGGCAATAATGCGCGCCAGGTCTTTTACATCTTTAACCAAAAAATTATGCTTGGTTATCGGACGGGTAATCCCGGTTACATCTGCCTCTTGAAAAGCATCGTTACCAATGAGATGTGTTCCCACTTGGCCGGTAATCGCCACCAGGGGAATTGAATCCATATAAGCAGTAGCAATCCCAGTTACAAGGTTAGTTGCACCCGGACCGCTCGTTGCTAAACACACCCCCACCTTACCAGTTGCTCGGGCATAACCATCAGCAGCATGCGCAGCACCCTGCTCATGACGAGTAAGAATAAACTTAACGTCAAAATCATAAAGTTGATCAAATATCGGCAGAACCTGGCCACCGGGGTAACCAAAGATTACCTCAACACCTTGTTTTTTTAATGATTCTAACAATATTCTTGCGCCAATCATGTTTAGCTTAAAATAGCTCCCTTATCTGCTGAACTTACTAATCTAGAATAACGGGATAAATATCCGGTTTTAATTTTAGGCTCCACGCACTTCCAATGTTTAAATCTTTTTTCTATTTGCTCCTTGCTTAATTTTACTTCCAGTTTACGATTTGGAATATCAATGATAATTGTATCACCATCTTTAATAATTGCAATCGGCCCATGCGCTGAAGCCTCCGGAGAAACATGTCCAATACAAGGGCCTTTAGTCCCTCCTGAAAAACGGCCATCGGTTATTAAAGCCACTGAATCCTCCAGGCCCAAACCCACAATCGAAGCGGTAGGCGCCAACATCTCACGCATCCCTGGACCACCTGCCGGGCCTTCATAACGAATAACAATGCAATCACCTTTTTTAATCTGATTACCCATAATCGCCTGCATCGCTTGCTCTTCACGATTAAATACTCGGGCACGGCCAACAAAACGCATCATTTTAGCGCTAACCCCAGACTGCTTAACCACTGCCCCATTGGGTGCAAGATTACCGTATAAAACCGCAATCCCTCCCTGCGAATGATAAGCTTTGTTCAAAGGCCGAATCACCTCTTCGTCAAATATACTCGCCTTATCCGCAATCTCGAATAATTTTTGGCCGTTTACATTTAAAGTATTATTCAGTTTAGATTTTAATCTCTTCATTACCGCAGGTATTCCACCAGCATACTCTATATCTTCCATAAAATACTCTCCGGCCGGCTCAATAGAGGTAATATGTGGCACAGTCTTACTGATCCGATCAAAAGTCTTTAAATCCAAGTCTATGCCTGCCTCATGAGCAATGCTCATCAAATGCAAAACCGTATTGCTTGAGCCGCCCAAAGCCATATCTACTACAATGGCATTCTCTAGTGATTTCTTAGTAATAATGTCACGCGGTTTAATGTTTTGCTTAACCAACTCCACAATCCGCTCTCCACTAGCCTGAGCAATCCGGCGTTTCTTAGCTGTTCCCGCCAGCGCCGTGCCAGAACCCGGAATAGACAACCCAAGAGTTTCAGTTAAACAGGCCATCGTATTAGCAGTATATAACCCCTGGCATGAGCCCTGACCAGGACAAGCTTCCATTTCTAAACATGAAAGCTCCTCCATAGAAATATCACCTTTTTTGGCCCTGGCCATACCTTCAAATGTATCATGCACAAAAGCTAATTTTCTTTTATTAAAACGCCCGGAAAGCATTGGCCCGGCAGTAACAATAATTGCCGGAATATTTAAGCGAGCTACGCCCATCAGCATTCCGGGAGTAATTTTATCGCAGTTAGTCAAGCAAATAATTCCGTCTAATTGGTGCGCATTAACTACTGTTTCAATAATATCCGCCACCAGTTCACGTAAAGCTAAAGGATAACACATCCCCAAATGCCCCATAGCGATCCCGTCGCAAATACCCGGCACACCAAATAAAAACGGTACGCCGCCGCCATAACAAACCCCACGTTCAATAAATCTTTCCAGATCACGCATCCCGATATGCCCGGGGATAAGATCAGTAAAAGATGTAGCTACCCCAATAAAGGGACGCTTTAAATCGTTTCTCGACAGACCAGTAGCGTGCAAAAGTGCGCGGTGCGGCACTCTATCCAAACCTTTTTTTATTTGATCAGATCTCATTTTCTGTCCTTTCTCCCTCTCCCGACTCATAAGCTACATCAAAATTATGAAACTTAATTTTGATGTATTCGTCGGGATAAATTCGCGCATTAAGTTATGTCGAGAGATGTTTATAGCTACCTCCATAACTTAAGCGCTCATTTAGTCAGCGCCTTCTCCGTCGTGTACTACCGCACCAACATCCTGGCGCTTACGCACAATCACTCTTTTTAAAGTAACATATTTATCTACCAGCGCTCGATTATTTACTGCATTAAGCTGCTTAAAGAGAAAATCAAATTTGGTTTCAATTTCTGCGGCAATCTTATCACGCACCTCTTGCGGCAAAGTCATAATGTCTTTTTTAAAAGGTCCCAGGGCTTTTTTACGCGCTTTATAAAAAAACTGCTCCTCGGTTTCGCCTTCTTTTCTTTCACTGGCAGCGTTAACTTTTAACCAATCATAAATTTTATTCTTTAAATCAAGAGGAAAATATTTACTATCAAACATCATATTCTGAAATCCGGTTGCTAAATGTACTTCCAATGTATTATTCTCCGGGAATTTATGAAACATTTCTTCTGGCAATGTTGAAGCGCCATGCTGCACTGCTCCACCGATACCAAATTCCTTTTGCGCAGTACCAGAAAGAGTATTTAAGGTAGAGAAATCAAGCTTAACCTCCGCCATAGAGCCATCGGCTTTAACTATTCCGCCGTGAGAGGTCCCGGTCTGAACAGAAATTTTACTTATACCCACTAACCCTTTGCGTAATTTTTCTTTATAACCCTCCATAAATGCGCGAAGATCTTCGATATTTGAGTTCTGATGTCCCACCTCACCAATTTCGCCGCCCACTGATACGGTTATGCCTTTTGGTTGAATACGACGAATAAGTTGCGTTAATTTCGCGCACACTTGGTAATTATCTTTCTGTTGCTGCTTAATATCTTTTTTAGATAAATCCACCAACGTTGAGGAATCGATATCGATATTGTAGAAACCTTCGGCAATACTATCGGTGATCATATCCTCTAATGCCCCGAGTTCCTTATCTGAATTCTCCTGAAATTTCTTAGCATTAGCCTGGCAGTGATCTGCCTGGATAAATACCGGCCCAGTATAATTTTCCTTTATTGCTGCCGCTAAAACAACCGAAGTATATTCAACCGGAGGCTGAGCAGTATACCCCATCTCAGATTTAGCAATCTCAAAAATAAACGCCCCAGAGTTATTCTTCTTAGCTGTTCTAAATATTGCCCGAGCCAAATCATAGGTCATACTACGCAAGTTCATCGCCGGCACGGTAAACCCGCTAAATTCACCCTTACCACGAGCCATATAAAGCTCATGAATACTAGAAGGATATATTCCTTTTTTATAAGCGATGCCCAGAATTTTTTTTGCTAATTTCTTTTTTAAAATTACATCATTAGTTAAAACCAAATCCATCACAATTTTATCGATTTCCAGCGGTTTTCTTCCCATGTTTAACTTTCTCCTTATTAATTAGGTTAAAATTTTAATTAGTTTATAAAAATTATCAATTTTCAATTCCTTTTTTTTGATCGCTATCTCAAAATCAACTTCCACAATCGAACCTGCGGCTAATCCTAAAGCAATATCTGCTTTACCGGCAATTAAACAATCCACTGCCGTTTTACCAAGATTTAAAGCTAGATCCCGGCTAACCGCTGTCGGCCGGCCGCCTCTTTGCACATGGCCTAAAACCACTGTGCGCGTCTCCAACCCAGTCATGTCCGTTATTTGTCTGGCAATATCATCCGCCTTGCCTGCGCCTTCAGCAACCACAATAATCCAGCTCATTTTCCCGACTAAATTACCATGTACGATATCATGACAAACCAAATTAAGATCCATCTTTTTTTCCGGGATAATTACATCTTCGCACCCTCCTCCGAGAGCGACCGTCAAAGCAATAAAACCCGATTCTCTGCCCATAACTTCAACTACAAAAATTCGCTCCATACTCGTAGCCGTATCACGGATTTTATCAATCGCGTCTAACGCCGTATTAATTGCTGTGTCTGTACCAATAGTATAATCTATGCCATTAACATCATTATCAATAGAAGCCGCAACACCCACGCAGGGGATATTAAATTTTTTATAAAATTCATGGGCAGCGGCAAAAGAACCGTTACCACCGATCACCACTAAACCATCGATATTATATTTTTTGATCGTCGCGTATGCCCGGTTCTGCCCTTCTTGCGTTCTAAACTCAGAACAACGCGCAGTCTTAAGAATAGTTCCACCCTGGCCAATGATGCCAGAAACAGAACGATGATCTAAAGGTTTCAGCTCTTCATTAATCAGGCCCCACCAACCACGAAAAACTCCCATCACCTCAAGCTTCTGATTTATCCCATAACGCACCACAGAACGGATAGCCGGATTCATCCCCGGGGCATCTCCACCAGTAGTTAAAACAGCTATTTTTTTCATAGTCTTCTGTAGTTAATAGGTAGCATGTAGTAGATAGGTAACTACCTAAATGCTATCTACTGTTTTTAGGTTCCCATTTCCCAGCTCGCCAAATATTTCTTCTGTTGAGCCGTAAGCACATCTATCTTAATCCCCATAGATGCAAGTTTAAGCCTGGCAATATTTTTATCAATATTTTCCGGAACCGTATAAACCTGTTTTTTTAATTTACGATAATTTTTCACCATATATTCCGCCGAAAAAGCCTGATTAGCAAAAGACATGTCCATAACGCTAGCCGGATGCCCTTCAGCGGCGGCTAAATTAATCAAACGACCCTGCCCTAAAAGATAAATCTTGCGATTATTTTTTAAGGTATACTCATCCACAAAATCGCGGGTTGACCTTATAGATTTCGCAATTGCCTCTAAACCCGGAATATCAATTTCAACATTAAAATGTCCGGAGTTAGCGATGATTGCGCCATCCTTCATTAAACTAAAATGCTCTTTGCGAATTACATTAATATCACCGGTAACCGTGACAAAGATCTCTCCAACTTTAGCTGCCTGACGAATAGGCATAACCTCAAAACCATCCATGGTCGCTTCTAACGCCCGCAAAGGGTCAACTTCAATAACCACCACTTTTGCCCCCATGCCTTTGGCGCGCATCGCCGTACCCTTACCGCACCAACCATAACCACAGACGACAAAATTCGAGCCCGCAATTAATTTATTCGTCGAACGAATAATCCCATCTAAAGTAGATTGGCCTGTACCATAACGATTATCAAAAAGATGTTTAGTTAAAGCATCATTAACCGCAATTATCGGATAACGCAACTTACCTTCTTGCGCCAAAGCCCGCAGGCGTATTACTCCGGTAGTTGTTTCTTCTGTGCCACCAATAATATTAGCATGCACGCTTGCTGGGCGCTGGTGAATAGTACTCACCAAATCTGCGCCATCATCCATAGTAATATCAGGCTTTACTGCTAATGCAGATTCCATATGCGCGTAATAAGTTTTAGTGTCCTCTCCCTTAATCGCAAAAACACCTACTTTTAAATCTCTAACCAAAGCCGCCGCCACATCATCCTGAGTAGAAAGCGGATTAGACGCACAGATATATACATCCGCCCCACCGGATTTTAAAACATCTCCCAACACGGCAGTTTCAGTAGTCACATGTAAACAACAGGCGATCTTTAAACCTTGCAAAGGTTTTTCTTTAACAAATCTCTGCTTTATCAGACTGAGTACGGGCATATTCTTAGCTGCCCATTCAATTCTTAAAGCGCCCTTTTTGGCTAATTTTATATCCTTAATATCATATTTCATAAATTCTCCTTGGATTATCTATAGCTCGCAGGCATGCCTGTTAGCTATATTGATTTTATAATTTCGCAGCTGCTTTTTTCAAAACCGCAGCCTTATCTGTTTTCTCCCAGCTAAATTCTGGCTCTGGCCTTCCAAAATGTCCATAACTAGCAGTCTTCCTATATATAGGACGACGTAAATTTAAGGACTCAATAATCCCCTTAGGCGCAAGCTCGAAATTCTGTCTAACTAACTTCACCAGGGCCTCCTCTGAAATAACCGAGGTACCATTAGTTTCTATCATAACGCTTAAAGGATCTGCCCGGCCGATTACATAAGCAAGCTGAATAAGGCATTTTTCCGCTAAGCCTGCACTCACGATATTCTTGGCAATATAACGACACATATATGCCGCGGAGCGATCTACCTTAGTCGGATCTTTACCCGAGAATGCTCCGCCACCGTGCGCCACTGCTCCACCGTAGGTATCCACAATTATCTTTCTTCCGGTCATCCCGGTATCAGACTGCGGTCCACCCACAACAAATTTTCCCGTCTGATTAACAAAATATTTAGTATGTTTATCTACCCAGCCTTTGAGGATCGGGCCGGCGACCTGACGGATAATCTCCTGACGCGATTTTTCAGTAATGCGCTTGCCGCTTTTATCTAAAATATCATCGGTATGCTGTGAAGCCAGAACCACCGAATCCACACGCACCGGCTTGCCATTATCGTATTCAACGGTTACTTGGGTCTTTCCGTCTGGGCCAAGGTATTTTAAAATCTTCTCTTTGCGCACCCGGGTTAAACGCATCGCTAATTTTTGCGCCAACATTAAAGCCAACGGCATTAACTCTTCGGTCTCCTTGCAAGCATAACCAAACATTATCCCCTGATCCCCTGCTCCACCGGTATCCACGCCTTGCGATATATCCGGAGACTGAGCATGAATCGCATTGAGAATAGCGCAAGTATGAAAATCGAAACCATATTTAGGATGATCATAACCAATCTCTTCAATTATCTTCCTGCTTATTTCATGCACATCAATAAAACCACAGGTAGTAATTTCGCCACCGACAATTAAAAGCCCCATGGTGACATAAGTTTCACAGGCTACCCGCGAATAAATATCATTCTTTAGGCAGGCATCTAAGACCCCGTCTGAAATCTGATCGCATAACTTATCCGGATGCCCTTCGGTTACCGACTCTGAAGTAAAATAATGTTTCTGCACAGCCATGACTCCTCCTCATTTTACCCCAGCCTCCGGCGGTTGGGGTAAAATGACCCCGAGCCCCGCGAGGGGGGTGACCCTAATCTGTTTAATTTTTCTTGAACCTTTTACATTTTTCCCCTGCCTCCGGCGCCAGGGGAAAAATGACCCCGAGCTCCCGCGAGGAAGAGAATTTTTCCCTCATCATCCGGCGCTTGGGGATAAATGCCCCTCAAGCCCCTGCGATGGGGAAGGTTATTTTACAAATGTTTCTTTTGCCGTGTTTAAATACTTATAATCACCAATGTCAAACCAAGAACCGCTAAATACGTATCCATAAACATCCAACTTGTCTTTTAACCAAGCAATATAACTCCCGGTAGCATCTGTTTTTCTCTTTTTAGCTTGCATATAGGCGTTAATCAAATTTAAATAATCTTTTGACACATAATACAAACACATCGCTACCAGATTTGACTGTGGATGTTTAGGCTTCTCCTTAAAACTGATTACTCTTTTTAACTTATCCAATTTAACCACTCCATAACGACTGGCATCATTTTTGCGCTTTAATTTATACAAGCCTATGGCGGCCGGAGCAATATTTTTCTTAACCACATCCAAAAATCCTTGCAAAGAACCGCTGAATAAGTTATCACCACCAACCACTAAAAGATCCTCTTGAACCTTCTTCTTTTTAATTACAAATTGTATGTCTCCGATCGAGCCTAGCCTGTCCTGATTATTTTTAGTCAGATCATCGACTAAAGTAATCTTCTTAGATGACTTTACTGTTTTGACCCACTTTCTAAAATCGGATATAAATTTACTATTGGTTACAACATAGATCTCATTAATCTCGCTCACTAACCCTATATTTTCGATGATATAATTTATAATCGGCCTGCCCTTTACCTCTAAAAGCGGCTTAGGATACTTTTTAGTTAAGGGATAAAGCCGGGTAGCATATCCGGCAGCTAAAATTAACGCCTTCACCCAGCCCTTCCTTTCATATTTAACCAAATTTTTTTAGGAAAAAATGGGTTCACTTTATTTTAAAATCTCCTCTAATATATTTTGCGAAAATTCTTCAACCTCTTTACCAGTCGAAAGTTTTAACGCTTGAACAGCAATCTCTTGGGCAGCCTTAAAACTTACCGCGCGAATTAAATACTTTAATTCCGGAATTACCTGAGGCGGCAAACTAAAATCATCTAAACCTAAACCCAAAAGAATAAGCGCCAAAGATGGTTCCCCGGCCATCTCTCCACACATGGCGACCTTGATCTTAAACTGATGCGCTGCATCAATAATACTCTTAACTAATCTTAAAATTGCCGGATGCGCCGGATCATAAAGATAAGCAACTTTTTCATTACTACGATCAACTGCCAGAGAGTATTGAATTAAATCATTTGTCCCGATACTAAAGAAATCTGCTTCTTTAGCTAATATATCCGCGGTCATTGCCGCTGAGGGAACCTCCACCATCACCCCCACCTCAATTTTATCATTAAACTCCAAACCCTTCTGTCTAAGCTCTTCTTTAGCTTCACCAAGAAGGTGATTTGCCTGCCGCAGCTCCTCAACCCCGGAAATCATCGGATACATAAGTTTAAGATTTCCATGCGCTGAAGCCCTAAGTATAGCGCGCAGCTGTAATTTAAATATATCCGGACGCGCTAAACAAAATCTAATCGCCCTCCACCCTAAAAACGGCTGCATTTCATGCGGAACTTTAAATTGCGATATAAATTTATCTCCTCCGATATCCAGAGTGCGAATAACCACCGAATGCGGATTCATTTCTTGGGCCACATACTTATAAGCCTGGTAATGCTCTTCTTCAGTAGGAGAATCCTTGCGATTCATATAAAAAAACTCAGTTCGATATAGTCCAATTCCCTGGCCTCCATGCAACTTGGCGCTTGGCACTTCGTCCGGAAATTCAATATTCGCATTAATCAAAATTATCCGCCCATCAGTAGTAACTGCCGATAGATCTTTAACCGACAGAAATTTATCCGCGATACCTTTTAACTTTTCAAGTTTCTGTTGATACTCACTCAGCGCTTGCTCATCGGGATCAATAATCACAATCCCCATGCTGCCATCAACAATCAATATATCCCCCGAATTAACTTTAGAAGTAATTCCTTCTAACCCTACGACTGCGGGAATCTCTAAGGATTTAGCCATAATTGCGGTGTGTGAAGTCTTACCGCCGATATCCGTAACAAAAGCCGCGACATTCTTAGTATACATTGCCGCAGTATCCGAAGGAGAGATATCATGGGCCACAACAATCGCCTTAACCCCAATATCACCTAACCCCTTCTTCTCTTTCCCGAGAAGATTTCTTAATATTCTTTTGCCGACATCATTAATATCTGCAGCGCGCTCCTTAAGGTATTCATCCTCAATTTTTAAAAACACACCGATATATTTCTTTAAAACCTCAGAAAAAATATACGCCACATTAAGTTGTTCTTTTTTAAGGCGGCTGATCACTTCTTCGATGAGCATCCGGTCTTCAAGGACCAACAGATGCGCATCAAAAATCTGCGCTTCATCCTGGCCCATATCCGAACTAATCCTTTTTTGCAATTCAATAATCTCACGGCGAGTCTGAATCAACGCTTCTTCAAAGAGCTGAATCTGGGTAGGAATATCTGTCCAATTAATCGCTTCGCGTACAACGACAAACTCCTCTTTACCGAGCACGTAAGCCGGCCCAATGCTAATACCACCTGCAGCAGCAATTCCTTTTAGTTGAATCATAACTCTTCCTCGCTACTAATAAGCTTCTCTAATTCTACCAACGCAGCTTCGGCATCCACTCCATCTGCCTCAACAACAATCAAGCTATCCTTCTCTGCTCCCAACATTAAAATACCCATGATTGATTTACCGTTAACCTCTTCGTCATCATGACGCACGGTAATCCGCGCATCGAATTTATTAGCGATCTGTACAAATACAGCCGCCGGACGGGCATGTAAACCCTGTTTATTTTTTACAATTAGTTCTTTTTTAATTAAGGCCATATTAGCTTATAAATTATTATCCTTAAATCTCTTCAATAAAACTTAAAATAATTTTGGCTAGCTTTTCCGGATCATGCCGAACTACTCCGTCTTGAATCATACTAAAATCTTCCTCGATTACCCGCACCCCAAGATTCTCAATCTTCTTACGATCATTAATTACCAAAAACGAATTATCCTGAGAATAGCGCTTTAAAATCTCAGCTGGTACCTCGCCATTATTCACTACACAATAATCCAGAATCCGTTCGTGGCTATGTTTTAGAAGAGTTTTAACATGATCAGAAACGCTATAGCCATCAGTTTCTCCCGGTTGAGTCATTACATTACAAACATAAACTTTTATAGCTTGCGATTCTGCGATCTCTTGAGTAATCTCTTTAATTAATAAGTTCGGAATTATACTCGTGTACAAAGAACCTGGACCTAAAACAATAATCTGCGCTTCTTTAATTGCCTTTAAGGCATCCGGCGTAGCCAATGGCGCTTGAGGAGTAAGGCTAACCCTATTGATTGGCTTTCTGGCCTGAGGAATTTGCTCTTCTCCGATAACCATTGAACCATCCGAATAATGTGCCACCAACGTTACATCCTCCAAAGTCGAAGGAATAACCTGGCCGCGTAAAGCTAAAACTTTACTAGTTTCTTTAATCGCCTTTTCAAAATCACCGGTCAGGCGCGTCATTACCGTAAGAAAAAGGTTGCCAAAGGAGTGCCCGGAAAACTCGGAATTGGCATCAAATCGAAATTGAAAAAGATCCCGCATCAATGTTGGGGCATCCGCCAAAGCCACCAAGCAGTTACGTATATCACCGGGAGGCAAAACATCAAACTGTTGCCTAAGTCTACCGCTAGAGCCACCATTATCCGCCACCGTAACTACGGCAGAAATATTAGAGGTATAATTTTTTAAACCGCTTAAAAGAACAGATAATCCTGTGCCACCGCCAACGGTAACAATACGCGCTCCACGGCTTAATTGTCTCTTTTGATACAAAATATCAATTAATTCTGTACCTCTGCTAGATGGAACAAATACAGCAATAAAAGAACGCATCAAGCGTTTGATGCCCAGAATTAAAATTATAATTCCAGAGATTACGATCAAAGCATCTAAAATTTGAAACAACCAAAATTCTTCACTGCGTAAATTAGCCGTACCTAAAATTAAAAACACGACACCAAAAGCACTTAAACCAACCCAACGCTTAATTCCAATACCCGGATAAAACCATTTTAAAATACCGCTAGAATTAGCTTTCATTTTTTAAAAAGATGATCCGCTTAAATTGTGACTAAAAAACAAAAAGGACAGTTCTGTTTTTCAATCAAATCAGGCGGCGGAAAAACAGAACCGTCCCCTAGATTCTTAATACAATATCAAATCTTTTTTTCATCTTCTTGCGTGATAACCTTAATTACGGATTTTTCATCCAGACAAGTGCGTAAGGTATCACGAAAGTATTTATCCTTTAAGAGACGAGATATTCTAGCTAAGGCTTTAAGATGCGGGCCGGCGGAATCCTGCGGAGCAACCAATAAAAAAAAGATATAAGCTAATTCACCGTCTAGAGAATCAAAATCCACGCCCTTTTTAGAAAGACCAAAAGCAGCGACGAGCTTATCCACACAATCGCATTTTGCATGTGGAATAGCGATGCCTTGACCGATGGCGGTTGATCCCAAAGCCTCTCTGGACATCAATGCGTCAATGAGCTTATTACGATTACGTTTTTCTACATCGCCGGCTTCAATCAAAAAATCAACCATTTCTTTAATCACATCTTCCTTATTGGTGGATTTTATATCAGTAAGAATAGCCTTTTTCGAGAGAAAATCCATTATCTGCATTTACTACTCCTTTCAAATATTAAACTAACATACAAATAAAAGCGGGAGACGGGATTCGAACCCGCGACATCAACCTTGGCAAGGTTGCGCTCTAGCCAGCTGAGCTACTCCCGCAATAAAACAGAGCTAAGAATTAAAAACTAAGAAATTTACCAAAATTCTAATTTTTCTTTTCTTAGTTCTTTTCTCTTAGATCTTAGTTCTGAATTACTGGGCGGAAGAGGATTTGAACCTCCAAGGGTTGCCCCAATAGCTCCTAAGGCTATCGCGTCTGCCAATTTCGCCATCCGCCCGACATTTGCGACAGATATCCCTTCTTAGTTCTTAATTCTTAGTTCTTAGTTCTGAATTACTGAGCCTCCCGCGACTCGAACGCGGCACAACCACATTAAAAGTGTGGTGCTCTACCTGATGAGCTAGAGGCCCAAAATTAATCAAACCCTAAACACGAAACTCGAAACAAATCCGAAATCCTAAATCCGAATACTTAAAACTCAAGCACTTCCTTCTCTTTATTCATTAAAAGCTCGTCAATCTTGGCGATATACTTATCCACTACTTTCTGCAACTCATCAATACCGCGAAATTTATCGTCTTCAGAAATAATTTTATCCTTTTCCATCTTTTCAACAGATTCCTTAACTTCTCTTCTAATCGTACGCAAAGATACCCGGCCATCTTCAGACATTTTATGCAGTAACTTAGCCATCTCCTGGCGCCTTTCTTTAGATAACTGCGGAACAGTAATTCTAATTATCTTGCCGTCATTGGAAGGGCTGACTCCCAGATTAGATTTCAGAATCGCCTTCTCAATCTCAGCAATCGCCGTAAGATCCCAAGGCTGGATAACGATCAAATGTGCATCCGGTGCAGATATTGCTGCCAATTGTTTTAACATAGTCGGAGTTCCATAATAATCAATGTGTAAGCCTTCCACTAAGCTCGGAGAAGCCCTACCGGTCCTTACTTCATGAAACTGGCGATTCATTGATTCAAAAGCCTTTTTCATTTTTTCTTCAGTATTATGTATTACTTCCTTAATCGACATGTTAACTTTCCTCCGCTTAACGTACGACTGTACCAATTCTTTCGCCTAAAATTACACGTTTAATATTACCCACACAATTAAGATTAAAAATCACAATCGGTAATTTATTATCCATACATAAACTGATGGCGGTTGCATCCATTACCTTTAGACCCTTTTTAAGCACATCAATGTATTTTAATTGAGTAAACTTTCTGGCCTCTTTTACTTTCATCGGATCAGCTGAATAAACTCCATCAACTTTAGTAGCTTTCAGAATGACATCCGCATTAATCTCCATCGCCCGTAAGGCTGCCGCAGTATCCGTAGTAAAGTAAGGATTACCCGTCCCGGCAACAAAAATAACTACTCTACCTTTTTCTAAATGCCGGATTGCTCTTCTTTTAATATAAGGCTCAGCTATCCTTTGCATTTCAATAGCGGTCAAGACCCGAGTCGGCACACCTGTTTTCTCCAACGCATCCTGCAGAGAAAGCCCGTTAATTACGGTCGCTAACATCCCCATATAATCTGCAACACTCCGATCCAGGTTCAAGCCTCGGCAAGCAGTGTTCTCCTGTCCACGCAGGATATTACCTGCACCTAAGACTACTGCCACATCCACCGCCAAATCCCTAACTTCTTTAATCTGGCGCGAGATAGCCAAAAGTACCTCTGAATCTATGCCATGCGTTTTGGCGCCGGCAAGTGCCTCACCGCTAAGTTTAAGGACAATTCTTTTATAAACCGGCTTAACCATTTATTCGCCGATCTTGTAGCGGATAAACCTGCGGATAACGATATTCTCACCCATTTTCCCTACGATACTACCTAGATAATCTTTAATCATTAAACTTGAATCTTTCACAAAAACCTGCTCTAACAAACAGTTGCTTTTATAAAAATCCTCTTTATTTTTTTCATGTTTTAAAGCTTCTTCCGGGACATCTTCTTTTTTAATATACTCCGGACTAGTTGCGGCAATCTGCATTGATAAATCTTTGGTAAACTTAGCAAACTCTTCATTTCTAGCCACAAAATCTGATTCACAGTTAACCTCTAACAAAACTCCAATTTTATTGCCATGATGAATATAACAATCAATCCTACCCTCTTTGGCAGCGCGGCTCTGCTTTTTTGCGGCGATCTCCAAGCCTTGCTTACGTAACAATACCACTGCCTGCTTAATATCGCCCTTGGTCTCCTCTAGGGCTTTTTTACAATGCGCAATACTTGAACAAGTTATATCTCTTAATTCCTTAATTGCATTAACTGAATTTTTCACTCCATACCCTCCTGCCTGCCGACAGGCAGGCTTTCCTATTCAATATTATTTTGTATTTATCATCCCCGGCTTTTTAATATATCAATCCGCAATACTTAAGCAATGCAAAATTAGCCTTTTTTTCTTAATTTCGGCTTAATTTCCGCGGCTGCCTTGGCGTGCGCCCTCTTCACCGCTGAGGCATCATCAGGCGGTTGGCTATCCTCAACAATCTCTTCAATTTCTTTAATTTTAACCTCTTCTTCTGGAAGAACCTCGGTAGAAATATCAACCTTGGCCTCTTCTACTTTAACTCCTTCCTGAGCAAGATAAGACAGGAATTTCTTTCTTCCCTCAATAATCGTATCGGCAATAATCGAAACTACCGTGCGAATAGATTTAGTGGCATCATCATTACCGGGAATAGGATAATCTACCAAATCAGGATTGGAGTTAGTATCAATCAATCCAATGATCGGAATCCCTAGCCTGCGCGCTTCGCGCACCGCAGTCTCTTCTTTCTTAGTGTCCACAACAAATGCTGCTTTAGGCATACGTTCCATAGGAACAATTCCTGAGAAATTCTTATTAAGCTTAGCCAATTCTTTTTCCAAGCGCGCAATTTCCTTTTTAGTTAATTTCTCAAACGTCCCATCAGTACGCATATGCTCGATATCCTTTAAGCGATTGATACTTTTTTTGATGGTGGCAAAATTAGTCAGCATACCACCCGGCCAACGGTCAGTAACGTAATACATTCCGCTACGGATGGCTTCTTGCTTAATTACATCCTGGGCCTGCTTTTTAGTCCCCACAAAAAGTATGAATTCTCCTTTTGAGGTTATCTCCATTAAAAAATCCCGGGCAGCATTGATGCACTCCTGGGTCTTTTCCAAATCGATAATGTAAATACCGCTTCTTGAGCCAAAAATAAACTTCTTCATTTTGGGATTCCAGCGTTTAGTCTGGTGACCAAAATGTACACCCGCTTCTAAAAGTTGCTTGATTAAGTCTGATGGCACGTCTTTAATCCCCCTTCTTTTGGTTAATAATACAGTAAAAAGTTAATTGTGTAATTATAGCAAAATTTTACCTATTTGCAACTATTTTTAACTAGTTTTTATTTGTGTAGCTCTTGCATTAAATGCAGCCGCTTATATAAACCGTCCCTCGCAATGAGTTCACTATGTGCACCTGACTCAACCACCACCCCTTTATCCAACACTACGATCTTATGCGCGTTCCTTACCGTAGAAAGCCTATGCGCAATTACAAATACCGTACGGCCCTGAATAAGCCGGTCCAAAGCCTCCTGAACAACGCGCTCTGACTCTGAATCCAGCTGAGAAGTAGCTTCATCAAGTATTAAAATAGGCGGATTCTTAAGTAAGGCGCGCGCTATAGCAATTCTCTGGCGCTCCCCCCCAGAAATACGCATCCCCCGATCTCCTATCGTAGTATGATACCCTTGCGGCATTCGGCTGATAAAATCATGGGCGTTAGCTTGAATAGCTGCCTGCTTAACCTCATCATCAGTTGCACAAAGTTTACCATATGCTATGTTTGCCCTAATCGTATCATTAAAAAGAATCGTCTCCTGAGAGACAATTCCGATTTGTTGACGCAACGATTTTAAAGTAACTTCTCGAATATCTATACCATCAATACATATTTTGCCTTTTTTAGGATCGTAAAAACGCGGAATTAAATCTAAAAGTGTAGTTTTTCCCATACCGCTGGGACCAACAACAGCTAACATCGAGCCATAAGGAACATCTAAGGAAATCCCTTTGAGAACTTGATTATTCTCATAACTAAACCAAACATCGCTAAAAACTATATTATGTTTAAACTCTTTTAATTGGCGAGCAGAAAGAGTATCCACTACGCTCGGCTTAGCATCTAAAACTTCATAAATACGTTCACTAGCTGCCGCGGCCTGCTGATTCAAAGAAGCTACTTGACTTAATTTCTTAAACGGCCTAATTGTAGATAAAAGCGACCCGACAAACAATCCAAAAATACCAAAAGAAATTTTTCCGGCAATCACTTCCTTGCCACCGAGCACAAAAACTAACACTCCGGCAATGCAACCAACTATTTCGGTAACCGGGCTCAAAAGAAGCGTACGCTTGATGGACTTCATCGATATCTTATAGTAATCATTATTCACTCTATTGAATTTATTTATTTCATATTCTTCCATATTGAAAGCCTTTACAATACGCGCGCCAGAAATAGTTTCATAAAGTATAGAATTGGTATCTGCCGCCTTCTCCTGCGAAGCTTTAGATAGCTTCCTGAGTTTTTTGCCTACTGTGCTAATTAAATAACCCAAAAGTGCTAGAGGTGGAAGGATAAAAACAACAAATTTCGCATAGATAAACAGAGTTATAGAGAAAAAAATAACTACCTGCAACCCTTGATACACTAAATCCGTTGAACCATATGAAACAGCATTTTCCACAATCCTGGCATCATTAGTAATCCGCGACATCATTTCTCCGCCACGCTTGTGCGTAAAATAATCCAAAGAGAGAGACTGGAATTTAGTATAAAGCTTGGCTTTTATGTCCCTGACAATACACTGGCCGATATCAGACATTAAATAGCTTTGCAAGAAACCAAAAATCCCCTTAAGAGTAAACAATAGGACAATAGCGATAGCCATATAGTTCAGAAGCGCTACGGGAGTAAAACTGTTGATTTTATCCACAAAATCCGACAAAAACAAGGGTAACTTAGTAGGCATAATGATTTTTTTATTAGTGAGAACCTTATCCGCTAAAGGAACCATCATTGCTAGGGATACTCCGTCAAAGATGGCCGATAACCCCATACAGATAGTGGCAATAGTAAACTTTCCTGCATATGGCTTAATAAATTTCAGTAACTTCAGATAATCCTTCATCTTTTACCTTTCTTTAAGAAGATTATTTTAACATATCCCCTTAACCATGGCAAACCTTTTTATTGCATTTAATGACTTTTAAATGTTTGAGACCCCCGCCTCTGTAGGGAACAGGCATGCCTATTCTTTGTCCAGCGGGTGACTGCCGAGACGAAGCCCTTGCAGCGCGCAACGAAAAGTGAGCACGGCGAGGTGGATCGGCAGGCAGCCTGCCTGCCGGTAGGCAGGGACCCCCTAGATTCAAAGCGAATTTACACACAATTAAATATACTACCTGTCTTTATGACACTATAATAAATCTTGCTGACTTTTAACTCTCTTTGACAAAGAAGCAGAGCTTCAGTAACCTAATGTTGTTCGATCAAAACAACAAAAAGGAGGTTACTGATGGAAACGCTCTGCTTCGAAGGTAACTATATCAAAAGATTCGCAAGAGTTAAAGAATTTTGTAATGAAAAAGTAGAGTTTGTGTTGGACGAGTTTTTAGGGGAGTTTTGTAATTTATGGCTTGAAGAAGAGTATACGCTGCAAAGCGGCGCCCAATGGCATCAAAGGACATCAGCAAGGCAGGATAATCGAGGCGGCCATTATTCAAGGAAGATAATTACTGGAAGAGGAGTAATTCATTTAAGAGTTCCAAGAGGAGAAAAAGGCGAATATAGCTATTCATTATTTAAGCGCTTTAAGCGTAAAACAATTGACTTTGAGAACATAGTTATAGAATCATTGCTCAAAGGCCATTCTTCTCGTAAGGCAAGTTCGTTCTTTGCAAAACTCTTTGGCCAAAATACCTTAAGCCATCAAACGGCTTTAAGCTCTTTAAGGAAATTTGATTTTGAGCTTGAAGTTTGGAAGAAGAGGCCTTTAAGGAATGATGCGGTTATTCTTGTGCTCGATGCTGTTTGGTTTAAGGGAGTGATCCCGTATTTAAAAGAAGCTAAACCAGTGCTCTTTGCTTATGCTATATATTCCGACGGTACAGAGGAAGTCTTAGACTTTGAGTTAGCCAGAGGCGAGTCAGGTAATGCTTGGAATAGCTTTGCTCAACGATTAGAACAACGCGGCTTGCATAATGTAAAACTTATTGTGCATGATGATTTAGAAGCGATAATCCAGGCAATAAGCTTTGTTTGGCCGAAAGCTTTGGATCAAGCCTGCATATTTCATGTAATGCAGAATTTTACCAAGAAGCTTAAAGGTTGTCCGGATAAGCGGTTAATTATAGATTCTGCTAGCTGGCTCTATGAGTCTCAGTCCGAAGAGGAGTTTTATCTCTGGGCACAGAAATTTAAAAAACGATGGAAAAAGTATTATTATCATCCAGCGTTTAAATATTTTTTTAATAAACTGATAGATACAATACGCTACTTTGAATTACCGAAAGAATTTTGGCCTGCGGCTAAAACCAGCAATAGGCTTGAGAGTTTGTTCAGGGAATTAAAACGTAGGATTAATGTATTCAGAAGATTCCCTAATACGGATAGTTGTAAACGTTGGTTGTACGCATTATTAACAGAAAGAAACTTGGTGAATAATAAGGTTATTGAATACGAAAGTCAGCATAGTTCTTGACAGTGTG